>MWVX01000339.1_pt1 | contig 14073 bp, 12 predicted proteins | sample 1047311 | NCBI WGS metagenome assembly MWVX01 (sample SAMN06349984, study PRJNA376086) | soil metagenome | isolation source: MtG-4 sample Antarctic (ecotone) soil | place: Antarctica | collected 2015-01-13 | reverse complement strand
TCTTATCTCAAAAAAGAATTTGCTCCGGGTGCTATACCTGCTGCCGATGCATTTGCATCTGCCACTGCCTATACAGGCATGTGGTTAATGGCAAAAAAGAAAGTTGAAAGCTGGTACTGGTGGATATTAACCAACCTTGCATCCATTCCATTATACTTTGTTAAGGGATATGTATTTACCAGTTTTCAATTTCTTGTTTTATTAGTTATGGCATTTGCCGGGCTGGCCTCCTGGCATAAAAAAGCTAAATATGCAAGAAGTTAAAAAGGTAGTCATAATAGGTCCGGAGAGCACAGGTAAAAGTACTTTATGTGCGCTTCTTGCAAATCATTATAAAACATCCTGGTGTCCTGAATATGCAAGAGAATATTTACTGGAACATGGCACTAATTATACTTATGATGATCTTCTCACAATAGCGAAAGGACAACTTTCCCTGGAGGGTGAGTATATGAAGAAAGTAAGCAGGGAGTGGTTAATCGCAGATGCAGGATGGCCCATGTTGGTTACTGAACCGCTAACGGTTAGCAATCTACTTTCAGGTTTAATGGGTAAAGAAAGTTATAAGCAAGTACGAGCCGGATACCCTCTACTTTTTTTAGACACTGATATGTATGTAATGAAGGTTTGGTGTGAATATGTTTTTAACCAATGCCATACATTTATTCTTGAGCAGATTGTGGAGCAGAAGTGCCATCTGTACTTATTATGTAATATCGATTTACCCTGGGTGAAAGATGAATTACGGGAATATCCGGATATAAATTCAAGAGCAGAGCTCTATCATATTTATAAAGATATTTTAATTAATCAAAGTGTGAAATGGGTTGAAGTAAGTGGCAGTTATGAGCAACGGTTTAATACAGCAATTAATGCCGTTGATGAGATGCTTACTTCTTCTTAGATTTTGCTTCATACGCAAGTCTTTGCACATCGGGGTCATCCTCAATATTCCGCATTTGTTGTAATACCCGGGGATACTTCCAGCTAACCCAGCGGCTAATTGGTTTTACTGTAAAGCGTTTGGGGTTTGGCAGGCACGAGATAATTATTGCAGCTTCCGGCCGGCTTAATGTTTTTGCCGTTTTATGAAAATATGCCTGTGCTGCAGCCTGGATACCAAAAATACCGGGACCCATTTCTGCTACATTCAGGTACACTTCCAATATTCTATCCTTGCCCCAAATCAACTCTATAAGCAGAGTATAATAAATCTCCGGAAGCTTTCTAATATACCTGCTTATGCCACTTCCCTGCCACAGGAAAACATTCTTTGCTACCTGCTGGCTAATAGTACTTGCACCCGCCCCCCGAACTTTTTTGCTTTTCCTTGCATTTTTCTTAAGGCTATTTTCAATGGACTTCCAATCAAAGCCCTTATGATCGGGAAAGAGTTGGTCTTCACTTGCCATTGCAGCAAGCCTGGCTGCAGGGGCGATTTCATTCATATTTACATAATCTCTCTTCAAACCATATCCCCTAACAAAACTGGCTAATTGGGTAAGTGTAACAGGAGGCATCATCCACTTACATAACAGCAAATAAACATTAGAAATAATAAACGCTTTGAGGAGTATCCGCCATATTTTACGGAACATGATTTTAAGAAGGTCCTTCAGCGTCATGAATAATTGGGCAAGATAATATTGAAAATTGAAGTGTTGTAAAAATGAGTGTTACACATTTTTAAGAAGTGTAATTAATACGTAACACTTCAATTAGGATACAATAAAAGAAAGAGTTTAACTGATGGAGTTGTGCGGCTATGTTAAAGCAAGCACTCCCCAGATGAGGGCCAACTGAAAGCCAATCAGGATCAACGAAATAAGGCGGTTTATGATATGAATATTATGAGGGGTAATAGCTGTTTTATATCGGGAAGATTATCGAACATACCCCTGAAAATATTGCTGTAATAACAATGGTTGTATCACTGGCCGAAACACCTGCAATAAAAGCGAACCCGCCTTTAGGCCCGTTATTTAACTTTGCTTTAATATTGAAAAATTACCGGCCCTACCGAAATGCTCAGCATTAAACCTAAAGCTAGTCCTTTTAATTTACTGCAAACATTCCAGGTAATAACTTCTTTAGTTTACAGGCTGCTTATCTTGGCACAGGTTCACCTTTCAAAAACTTTTCCCAATCTTCCAGCATTTTTCCTTTTAAGACTCTTGGAAATTTATGCTGGCCCCCCATTTTTCCTTTTTGTCTCATAAACTCCATAAAATCTTCTTCCTTCAATACATCTACAAAAACTTCTTTTAACGCACTGCTCCTTTCAACTGCATAGTCATCGTTTAGCTCTTTAAGCTTTTGATCAATTTTATCACGAAGCTCTTTTGGATCTAAGATATCATCACATGCAACATACCAATGGTGTGCAAAGAAATTATTGTACGGAACACCGGCTACAGTAAACTCAGGAATGAAAATATTCATCTCTTCACAAGCAAGTTTTACTGCCCTGTTCATATTATCAACACTTAAGTGCTCGCCCACAAGGCTTAAAAAATGTTTGGTTCTGCCGGTAATAATGATCTCCGACCTTTCCTTATCCACCAACCTTACCGTATCCCCAATTAGATACCTCCATGTACCAGCGCTTGTCGTAAGCAACAGGGCATAATCTTTTCTTTCTTCCACCTCATGAAGCATTAGTACTTGCGGCTTTTCAACCATATTTCCTTCACTATCAAAATTTTTATCATCAAAAGGAATAAATTCAAGAAAAATATGTTCGGATGTTACCAGCTTCATTCCTTTTGCCTCGTATCTATCCTGGTATGCAATAAAGCCTTCACTTGCTAAATATGTTTCAATATAGATAAGCGGTTTAGCAAGAAGCCGCTCAAATCCTCTTTTATACGGTTCCATTGCCACTCCTCCATGTACAAAAAAGGAAAGATTAGGCCATAGGTCGTGAATTGTACTTAGGTTATACCGTTCAATAATTTTTTCTAATGTAAGTTGTACCCATGCAGGCACTCCCACAATAATTCCAATATCCCATTCCGGAGCTTTTTCTACAATTTCATCAATCTTCTTATCCCAATCTCTGTTACGGGCAATCTTTCTTCCCGGCTTATAGAACGGTTGAAACCAGAACGGCGCTTTCTTTTGGGTAATGCCGCTTAAATCTCCGGCGTAATATCCTTTTTTCTTTTGAAGATCAGTACTGCCACCAATAGTAAGCCACGCTTTACCCATAGACTTTACAGGTACATTATAATGACGAAGTGTAAGGAGGTGTTTTATCATGGCCATTTTATTGCCATGTAGAAGATCATTTGTAATGGGCAAGTATTTACTGGCAGCTTCGCTTGTGCCACTGCTAAGTGCATAATATTTAATCTTTCCTGGCCAGCATACATCTGGTATATTCTCAAGTGACTTGTACCACCACTCTTTATAAATCTTATTGTAATCAAATACCGGAACTAACTCCTGGAACTTTTTTCCGGCGTGTTTACTCATCAAAATTTCATCGAACCTAAACTTTTGACCAAATTCTGTAAACCTTGCTTTTCTTAATAACTTCTTCAAAACCCTTAACTGCTGGCGTCGCACATTATTCTCAGGCAATCGTAATGCTTTTGCCAAACTTTGGGGTATCTTAATATCAAATATGGCCATTCAACACGATTAGAGTTTAACAGAAGGGTAAACGAAGCTACACTAAAAAGAAAACAAATTAATTTAAGGAAATACAAAACTGTGTTGCAATCATGTTATGCTCTACCACCTAACCGGTGGTAGTTTTTAATAATAATTCTTAAATCTTGTTTCCAATCGTAATTTTTTGCATACCAATGATCAATCAGATTAGCAGTTTCGCGGTTGGCAGGATGCGGAAACTTTACGGGGAAGCCAGTTGTAGTTAATACACCAGGTTTTAGTGAAGGCAGCCAGTTTTTAGGGTGTGAATAGCTAATCCACGTTTTTTTGCCAATCAGGACAAGGGACGCGTTCTGCACCGATTTAAGCCCGATTACAAAAAGGTGTATAGGAAATGTTGCAAGGATGGAAATAGATATGCCTATATCAAGTAATCTCTTCATCCTTTTATGATAGGCATAAGTAAGTTGAAAATTGCCGTCGGCGGACATGGACTCACCAGAGGTATCTTTTGAATCACTTCCCACAATGCTTTGGCTCCCAAAAGCGTGAAAACGTAAATAAACATTTTGCGGCAGTTCCTGAATTCTGTTAATTATTGTTGAATAGCTTAAATAACCCTTGCAAAAAATAATCTCTCTTATTTTAATGCTTTCCAGTAAAGTTTTTAAATGCTCAATTGTGCCCAATGAATCTTCCTTAATTCCATTAGGAGCAACCCTGCCCATTATTCTTTCTTTTAATCCTGACCTTTGCATTAATTCCTTAATTTCTTTAAACTCTTCGGGTGTTGCTACAATTATTGTTTGTTGTTGTTTTTTTACTTCATTGGTGTCATCCACTACCCGCCATTTCAATAATAACCACCTAAACACGGTAATCAATACCAAAGCAGTCAGGCCTCCAAACAATATAATGCCTCGTGAGAAACGAAACCGTTCGGGTAATAAAGAGTAAACGGCCAGCATAACAATGGTGGCAGTAAGAGCTGAATAAAATGCCTTGGCAGGTTTATACTTATTATCATAAATACCTGCAAGGGATGCAGCTACTAAAAATACCAAAGTAAAACCCGGAAGAGCGATGTTTACAAGATGAGTTAGAAAGCCATAACCTTGTCTAATATACTCTATCCATAAAAAGGTTACAAGCTCAAATGATGCAAAAATGAACATTGTATCAAGAAGCGGTAACCCGATTTTTAATACAAATTTTAGAAACGCTGCCAGCATTGCCCTTGACAGGATAGCTATTTGAATAAAAAGCCTGAAAACAGAAGCTTTGCTTCCTCCATAATGCTTTTGTACAAAGATGTGCATTGCCTGATAAAACATCTTCACATAATTAAGGCTGCCTTTTCGTGTGCTTTCTCCCTTAAAATGAATAATGCTGCTTCCGCTAAAATAATAATTCTTATATCCTGCTTTTAGAATACGATAGCTTAAATCAATATCCTCGCCGTACATAAAAAAGGCCTCGTCGAATCCTCCTAACTTTATTAATACATCTTTCTTTGCCAAAATAAATGCCCCGGCTAAAACATCTACTTCATGGTTTTGAAACTCGTTTAAATAACCTAACGCATAACGTGCGAAAGTTTTTGATTTAGGAAAAAGCGAACTTAATCCAATCAACTTATAAAAAGAAGTTACAGGGTTGGGAAAAGAGCGTTTACTTTCAGGCAGAAATTTTCCTCTTCCATCCACCATTCTAATACCTAATGCTCCTGCTTCCACTTTCTGATTAATAAACGAAAGACATTCGGTTAAACAATCCTCGGGTAAAAGCGTATCGGGGTTTAAGAACAATACATACTCACCTTTACATGCTTCAAGTGCCTGGTTATTTGCTTTTGCAAAGCCTGCGTTTTTAAGATTTGCAATAAAATGTACAAAAGGAAATATGCGGCGCAGGTACTCTACACTTCCATCTGAGGACGCGTTGTCAACTACCCATACTTCAGCTTCCAATTCTGCAACAGCTTTCTCAACTGAGTACAAACACTGTTCAAGAAAGTACTTTACATTATAATTTACTATGATTACTGATAACCGCAACAAACAGCGAGTTTGGTAAGAATACGAAATACGAACTTTTATCTAGTTCTGCAAAAGTAAACCTGCCAGAAAGTAAGTTATTACCAAAAAAAATTAGGATGCCTCAGCCTGTATATTTGCACCATGTTAAAACAAACACTTATTAATGCAACATTTGCAGGAGCGAAAGTTTTGCAAAAATACTTCAATGGGGATTTTAAGATAAGTAATAAAGAAGGGGTAAACAATCTTGTAACAGAAGCCGATTTTGAATCTGAAAAAGCAATATTCAAAGTAATAAAAGACGAATTCCCTGAACATTTTCTTTTGAGTGAGGAAACGGGTGAAGTAAAAATGGACAGCCCCTATAAATGGATTATTGATCCTATTGATGGCACTGTTAATTTTGCCAATCGCATTCCTATATGTTGTGTAAGTATTGCAGTAGAAGAGGAAGGTGAAATAATAATGGGTGCCGTTTACAACCCGCTGATGAACGAATTTTTCTTTGCCCAGAAAGGATTTGGAGCTACCCTTAACGATAAAAAAATACGTGTGAGTGATAAGCCGGATGTGGCTACAAGTTGTTTGGTTACGGGGTTCCCTTACACATATTTAGACTCGGCTAACGGACCCCTGGAAGTGTTTGAAAAATTTGTTCGCCACGGTATTGCGGTAAGAAGATTAGGCAGTGCGGCAATTGATTTGTGTTGGGTAGCTGCAGGGCGTTTTGATGGATTTTATGAGCATAAACTAAATGCCTGGGACAGCGCTGCAGGCTTTATTATTGTAGAAGAAGCAGGCGGAAAAGTATCTGACTTTAAAGGCGATCCCTATTCGGTATATCAGCCCTATATTCTTGCAACGAATGGTAAAATTCATAACGAGATGTTGCTTGCTATGAATGGAAAATGGGAAGAGAGATGACAGTTGACAGGTTACTGCTGTTGGATGTTGACGGAGGACAGTTGACAGATGACAGTTGAAAGATGATGGTGCATGACAGTTGAGGGAATCACTCGTCATTCATTTTCCGTCAATGGCAAGTTCATATATCATCTTTCATCGCTCATCCGGCCATGTGTTTTCTATCATCCGTCATCTGTCATCTAAGATCTATTAACTAATTATGGAAAACAGAACAGAAATATCAACTCTTGGAGAGTTTGGCTTAATAGAGCATCTTACTAAAAATTTTGAAGTGCAGAACGCTTCAACCATTTTAAGTATAGGAGACGATGCTGCAGTAATTGATCATTTCGGCAAGCAAACAGTTATTTCAACTGATATGCTTTTAGAAGGGATTCACTTCGATTTGATGTATACCCCGCTCAAACATCTTGGTTATAAAAGTGTAGTTGTGAATTTGAGCGACGTCTATGCAATGAACGCAGCACCTACTCATATAACTATGAGCATTGCTTTTAGCAATCGTTTCAGCATGGAAGCGCTTGACGATTTTTATGAAGGTGTTTTTGCTGCCTGCGAAAAATACCATGTTGATTTGATTGGAGGCGATACAAGTTCTTCTCAAAAAGGGTTTATCATTAGTGTTACTGCAATTGGAGAAATATCAACAGACAGAATGGTAAAAAGAAGTGGCGCAAAAGCAGGCGATCTGTTGTGTGTTACCGGAGATGTTGGTGCAGCCTTTCTTGGTCTTACTTTACTTGAAAGAGAGAAAAAAATATACCTTGAAAACCCGCAGATACAACCCGACCTGGAGAATGAACAATACATTGTTGGAAGATTATTAAAACCTGAAGCCCGAAAAGATATTATAGAATTTTTCGAGAAATCGGATTTGCTGCCATCTGCCATGATGGATGTTAGTGATGGATTAAGCAGCGAGATTTTGCATATTTGCAAGCAAAGCAATGTAGGCTGTAAGCTTTATGAAGATAAGATTCCAATAAATGAGCACGCAAAGCAGTTTGCGTACAAACTTGAGCTTGATCCAACTGCTTGTGCCTTAAGCGGCGGCGAAGATTACGAACTTTTATTTACTATCGGACAAAGCGATTATGACAAGCTCGTTTTGAATGAACAGGTATCTGTAATAGGTTATATAACTGAGATTGAAGAAGGCGCCCACATAATAACAAAAGGTGGAAGCACACATAAACTTACTGCCCAGGGCTGGAATGCGTTTGACAGGGAGTAGAGAAACTGAGGGGTGAGTAGTGAATAGTGAGTGAGTAGTGAGTAGTAAGTAGTGAATAAGTTGACCTTGCCTAAATAAGGTTTACCTGTTTCAATTTAAAAAATATAAGAATTAGTGTCATCGTCATTTTATTGAATAGCTTCACTTGGTCTATGTGCGGATGGAGACAGGCTCTGCTGGGGAGCAAACGACTCTTTAATGTATTGCCCGATGACCTTATGACTATTTTGACTTATTGACCATTTAGTATATTGCATTAGTGAAAAACATTTCTTACTTGTTACCAGTCATTCTGTGGACTTTTATTTCATGTAGCTCAATAAAAAAAGGCACCTATAATCCTTCTCAAAAAATCTCCGTCGAACAACTGAAATTCGATTTTTCTCTGCTTCAAAAGATACTTGAAAAAAATCATCCCAGCTTGTATTGGTACACGCCAAAAGATTCAGTTGATTATTATTTCAAATCCACATACACCTCTTTCAATGACTCTCTTACCGAGCGGGATTATAAAAACAAAATTGCATGGGTACTTAGTAAGATTAAATGCGGCCATACTGTTGTTCGTAATTCCAGCAAGTATGCTAAATATTATGCAAACAGAAGGCTTCCTCTATTTCCTCTTTCATTAAAAGTTTGGAGCGACAGCGCAGTAGTCGTAACAAATCTGCTGACCCGCGATTCTGTTTTAAAAAGAGGAACTATAATTACAAGTATAAACAATAGGAAAACACTTAACCTGGTAGATAGTATATGCGAACTGATAGGCAGCGACGGTTATGCTAATAATCTTAAATACCAACTAATAAGTTTCAACTTTCCTGCTTATTACAAAAACACTTTTGGCGTGGACAGTCAGTATGTAATTTCTTATGTTGATTCTACAGGGGAGGATAAACAAGCAATCATAAAAAATTATATCCCCGTTAAAGATTCTTTTGCCAATAGAATACCGTTACCTGTTAAAAACATAAGCAAAAAACAATTTAGAGATTTTAAGGCATGGAGTGAAAGAAATATAAATATTGATACTTTAACAAGTACAGCTTTTTTATCTGTAAACACTTTCAGCGAAGGAAATTTGAAACAATTTTTCAGGCGCAGCTTTAAGAATATAGAAGAGCAGGGTATAAAAAACCTTGTTCTCGATCTCCGCCAGAACAGCGGCGGAAACATTCTTTCAAGCACCCGACTTTGCCAGTACCTTGTTGACAAACCATTTCGTGTTGCTGATACTGTTGCAGCTTATACACGTGCGTTTCCTTATAAAAAATATATTCGGCCCTGGTTTGTTTATTGGTTAAGTATGCATGTTACTGGAAGACAGGATAATGATGGACGCATTCATTTTAAATATTTTGAAAAGCATAAATTTCAGCCTAAAAAGAACAATCATTTTAAGGGAGACATTTACTTAGTTACCGGTGGTTATACTTTTTCTGCTGCAGCTTTAGTTACCAGTACTTTAAGAGGGCAACCTAACGTAACAGTGGTTGGCGAAGAAACAGGAGGAGGAGCCTACGGAAACACAGCTATGCACTTGCCAACAATCATTCTTCCTAATACAGGCATTAGGGTTACTTTACCTTTATACAGAATGGTGCTTGATGCAACCCGCCAAAAAAACGGAAGAGGCATTTTTCCTGATGTCGAAGTAAAACCTTCCTCTTATTATATAAGAAAAGGAGTTGATGGTAAGCTCGAGAAAGTGAGGGAACTTATTAAGAATAAAAGAAGGCTGAACTTAGCTAACACAATTAATTAGACCCTTCCTCCTCGGAACTTTTTTTACGTCACTACCTGGAGATCTTTATCCATAATTACAAATTCAGCCTGATATCCTTTTTCAATTTTGCCTAATTGTTTTTCCATTCCAATAACCGTAGCCGGGTATAAGCTTGCCATTCTTAAGGCTTCAGCTAATTCAATTCCTGCTTTTTCAACACAATTTTTAACTGCTTTACCCATAGTTAAAGCTGAGCCACTAAGTATTCCATTCGATACATATTTATCATCTTCCAATACGTGAGGATATAAACCTTCAGTAGCTTCTGTAACAGCATCGGTAATAATGAAAAGCCTTTTGTTCATCACTTTTTTTGCAATGTGAATTGCCGCGAAATCAACATGGTAACCATCAGGAATAATGCTTCCCATAGTTTTATTATGGTGCATTACTGCTCCAACTATACCGGGTTCGCGATGTTGCAGGGGGCTCATCGCATTATATAAATGGGTAGCCGTGCCAATTCCTTTGTCAAACGCTTCTGTTGCCTGTTTAAAAGTGGCATTGCTATGCCCGGCCGCAATAACAACCCCGTATGATCTTATTAGTTCCAGCACCTCATCAGAGCACACTTCAGGTGCTACGGTAATCATTTTAATAACACCTTTTCCATAGTCAAGTAACTGTTGCACCTGCGATATTAAAGGGGAATGAATAAGGTCTTCAATATGTGCACCACGTTTTGCTTTGCTTATCCATGGGCCTTCAATATGCAAACCTAAAACTCCCGGTTTTCCTGCCATCCAATACGCTCTTATCGCATCAATACATGTATAAAAGATATTGTAAGGATTGGTGGCAACAGTAGGCAGGAAATAATTTGCACCGCCTCCTGTACAATATTTATAGGTTTTTTCAAGTGTTTCAATAGTCGGTTTCACTGCCAGTAAACTTCCAAAAGCACCATAAATCTGAAGATCAATAAATGCAGGTGCGACAAAACCGTTGCATCTTTGCTTAGCAGCGATAGAAGGAACATCTTCTTCAGAAATTATTGAATCTATTATTCCATCTTTCACTAATACTGTCTTTCCGGTTAACCAATCATCTCCTGTAAATATTTTTTCGGCTACAAATGCTTTTAGTGCCATTAAGGTTTTTTTATTTTAGAATTATAAAAGGATCGGCATCTTTCCAAAAAGGCATTTTTTCACGAACATCTTCAACTTCCTTTTTACCTAAGGTTATAGTAAACACATTCTCGTCATGTGCTTTATGGTAAAGCACCTCACCCATCGGGTTTACTACCATGCTATCCCCGCTGTGGTAAATATTATTGCCATCGCTACCTACACGGTTAACACCAATAACAAAACTTTGATTTTCAATAGCCCTTGCCTGAAGCAATGTCTTCCAGGCAAGGTTACGGCGTTCTGGCCAATTAGCTACATTTATAAGTACATCATATTCTAATTCATTCGTTTCATCTGATCCCTGATTCAATTGGCGCATCCAGACCGGGAATCGAAGATCATAACAAACAGTAAGATTAATTTTCCAACCTTTTACAGATGCTATCAACCTTTTATTGCCACTGGTGTAGTGGCTATCCTCATTTGCATAAGCAAACAGGTGGCGCTTATCGTACGCTCCGGTTTCGCCATTTGGCAACATCCATATCAGGCGGTTATAGTATTTCCCATTTTCCTCCATAATCAGGCTTCCCGTAAGTATTACTTTTTTTTCTGCGGAAACCTTTTTCATCCACTCAACTGTTTGTCCGTCCATATGTTCGGCGAATTTTCCTGGTTGCATACTAAAGCCTGTACTAAACATTTCCGGCAGAATTACTACTTCTGTCTTTTCTTTAATGCCCAGAATTTTTTCTTCGAGCATCGTAAGATTAGCAGCTTTATCTTCCCAGTGAAGCGCGGTCTGTATTAAAGTAAAAGTGAGAGATGACATTGAACAGGATTAATAAGATGAAGGGTTATTTGAATTTAATTTTTTTTAGTGCCGCACTTATTAAAGCAGGTTCAAACCCTTTTTGCTGCAGGAAGGCGTGGGTTTTCGCTTGCCGGGTTAAAGAGGTTTCGCCGTCCAGACTATCCCATTTAATTAAAGCAAGTTTTTCTAAAGTTTGCATGTACTCTTTTTCCTCTATTTGTTTTAACGCTTTTGTAATTAAATGACTGCTAATAGATTTTTGCTGAAGCTCGTATTGTATTTTCTTTCGTCCCCATCGTTTCATCCTAAACTTTCCTCCCGCAAATTGAACTGCGTAACGCTCCTCGTTTAAGTAATTGTTTTGAATGATATCAGCAATAATTTCCTCTGTCTCCCGTTTATATAAACCGTAGTTGTAAAGCTTTTGCTTAACTTCTTTACAGCACCGCTCCTGGTATAAGCAATATTGGATAATTTTTTGTAAAGCCTGCGCTTTTGATAACGTTTTTTTTTGAAGCATTGTCAAAATTATTGTTTGTTTGCTTTTAAGGTAAAACTTGCATGGAAGTTGCTTTTGAAAGGCTGACTTAAATAGAGGTAACCGATAAATGAAAACCAATGACTAATAATTCTACACCACGTACCATATGTCTTATTGATGATGATAGAATCTACCAGTTTACTGCTAAAAGAATGATAGAATTAGTTAACCCTAATCAAAAGGTGCTTGTGTTCTCTAATGGTAAAGAAGCTCTTGAATACTTAGAACAATCTTTACTTGGTGCTCTTAACCTCCCTGATGTAATTCTACTTGATATAAACATGCCGGTGATGAATGGCTGGGAGTTTTTGCAGGCTTATAACAATCTAAAGCCGTCCTTTTCAAAAGATATTCTTATCTATATGTTAAGCTCTTCTATAGATGATAAGGATAGGTGTCAGTCTCAAAGTTTTAGGTATGTTACAGACTACATTGAAAAACCTTTGAATCTAACGATGATGACTGACATTCTAAACGCTTCAACTTCTGATTTATCCGGTAACGGTAAATAAATTCAACTTATAATATTTAATTACAGGGAATAGTAGGTTGTCTTTGTGCAATTAACTATTTACTGTAGGTTTGTTTCTTAAGAATTTAAACAGGCCAAAACATGAAGTTTATAGTTTCCGCATCATCGCTTCTAAAACATTTGCAGCAAATAAGCGGTGTTATTAATGCTAATACCGTATTACCAATACTTGAAGATTTTCTATTTGAAATTGAAGATAAAAAACTAACAATTGTAGCCACCGATCTTGAAACGGTAATGAGGGTACAAATGGATGTGGAAAGCAAAGCCAATGGAAGAGTTTGTATTCCCTCAAAAATACTAATAGACTCTTTAAAAAATATAGCGGACCAACCTCTTACTTTTAATATTGATAAAAATTTCGCTGTGGAAATTACCAGTGACAATGGTAAGTATAAAGTGATGGGAGAAAACCCTGATAATTTTCCTAAAGAACCTGCAGCCGACGATACCACCGCTTTTACACTCCCGGGTACCGCTTTGGTTACCGCCATAAATAAAACATTATTTGCTGTAAGTAATGATGATCTTCGTCCTGCTATGACCGGTGTTTTCTTTGAGTTAAACAAAGATTATATGCAGTTTGTGGCAACAGATGCACATCGCCTTGTTCGTTACAAACGTACGGATGTTAAATGCCCAAAAAATGAAAGTTTCATTGTACCTAAAAAGCCGCTTAACCTTTTAAAGAATGTATTGCCTGATAACGATAATGAGCTGTCTATAAGTTATAACAGTAATCATTTGTTTGTATCTCATGGTACAACTCAACTTATTTGCCGCCTTATTGATGCACGTTTTCCTGATTATAAAGTAGTAATACCAACAGATAATCCATATAAATTAGTAGTTAGTAAAGGTGACTTTCAAAGCGCCTTACGGCGTGTAAGCGTTTTCAGTAACAAAAGCACTAACCAGGTTGCATTAACTATTAGCGGAAGTGAACTGCAAATGGCAGCACAGGATGTTGACTTTAGTTTTGAAGGTAATGAGCGAATGAATTGCCAGTATGATGGGGAAGATCTTCAAATTGCTTTTAATGCACGTTTTTTAATTGAAATGCTTAACGCCGCTGAAACAACTGATGTAAAAGTAGAGCTTGCTACCTCTACCAAAGCGGGGATTATAAAGCCAACAGCGTCCGAAGAGAACGAAGACTTGCTGATGCTCGTTATGCCCCTTATGTTGAATAATTAAGTTAATGTTTAAAAATGGCCCGTTTAATCCCTTCCTTTATTGCAAGGGAATATTTATTTTTATGGTCCTCCCCTCAAATAGTTGAACTTTTGTAACTATTCAGTACCCTAAAAATAGCTGTTTTTCAAATTTTCAAAATAAAAGGTAGGGTTATCCACAGATATTATTTGGTTTTAAAGAAATCACTTTTTTGACCTCTTTTTTTGTGTACAACAAATTGATTTTGTTAATTAAAACCCTTGTTATTATTGGATTATAACTTAATAAAGATTGTCCTTTGTGTCACAAAACTTGTAGCCGTTGGACACAAAT
>MWVX01000338.1_pt1 | contig 14091 bp, 12 predicted proteins | sample 1047311 | NCBI WGS metagenome assembly MWVX01 (sample SAMN06349984, study PRJNA376086) | soil metagenome | isolation source: MtG-4 sample Antarctic (ecotone) soil | place: Antarctica | collected 2015-01-13 | reverse complement strand
AAATTTGATAGTGCTGAAATCCCTTTTTGCGTTAACATTTTTTCTGTAATGCAGAATAGATTTTCCCGTAGTTTTTACCACTTCAAGTGCCCGCATCATTCTTGTCGGATTTTGAATTTCTCCTTTTATAAAAAATTCCGGATCGTGCGTTTTTATTTGTGATTGTAACCAGGGTAACCCATATTGTTTATACTGTTGCATAATATCAATATGTATATTTTCCGGAATCTCAGGAATAATGTCCAGGCCTTCACAAAATGCTTTTAAGTACAATCCTGTGCCTCCAACCATCACTAATACATCTTTCGTTTTAAAGATTTGTTTTGTCTTCTCTAAAGCATAGTTTTCGAAACCGGCTGCAGTAATTTTTTCATGTATAGAATGAGTTGCAATAAAATGATGTTCTACTATTGCCAATTGTTCTTCTGAAGGTCTGGCGACACCAATATTTAACTCTCTATAACATTGCCTGCTATCAGCAGAAATAATTTGTGTGTTAAAATGCTTTGCTACTTCTATAGCAACATTTGTTTTACCGACTGCAGTCGGACCTGCAATTATTATTACTCTTTTTCGCATTTCAACTTTCCAAGAGAAAAACCCTGTCCATATATTGGCACAGGGTTTCTATAAAATAAAAATATTGCTACAATTCTTCTGTTGTATCAGCGGAACTTTCTTCGTCGGTTATTTCTAAATTAGTGCTTTCACCATTTTCACCTTTTTCTCCAAATCCTGCAGCGCCTTTTGTTAAATCATATTTTTCTTCAACATCTGCAAAACGTTCACCCAATAAACTTTTAGTTCCATATTGGCTGGGTGCTATTCCTTCAGTGCGTATAGTAACAGGATAAGATAATTTTTGATTTTCTTCTTTCGAAACATTGATCAACGCTACCTGGAAACCCCAGTTTTTTTTAAAATCGTACACATAAATAAATTTTTGAGCAGGATCTTTGATTTCAGATCCTATTGCAGTTTCCTTCATTATTAAAGGAGAAATTTTATACTGTTTTGAATAGATCTCTAAAGAGATTTCCCTTCCGCGTTGCCAATTATCGTTACTCCGGTAAAATGTAGCTTCTTGTTTATTATCGAATTCAAATGCTTTTAATATTGCTCCATGTAAGTCAAAAAAATTTTGTGAATGCCTGATGGCAACATCACGATAAACACTGTCATCCTCCTCCAGGTAAATCCGGAATCTAAGTATAGCCATGTATATTATTTATCAACAAGAATAGGCCCAAAAATAATAAATGCGAGTTACTTTATTGGAAGCAGGTTGAGCGCTTTTCCTTTTTTTAGCATAAACTCATAAGCAGCTTCATAATTGTTTTCAATTTCGCCATCCAATATCGCATTGCGAATGGAATCTTTTATGTCACCCACTTTACGTGAGGGTGGCAGGCCAAATGTTTCCATTATAATTTGCCCTGTAATAGGTGGTTGCCAATTACGCATGCGATCTTTTTCTTCCACCTCAAGGCAGCGTTCTTTAACGGCTTCAAAATTATCGAGGTAGCGGGATACCTTCCATTTGTTTTTAGATGTAATATCACTTTCACAAAGCATCATCAATTCATCAATATCATTATCAGCGTCAAAAAGCAATCTTCTAATGGCTGAATCAGTTATATTTTCTTTGGTTAAACTAATAGGTCGCATATGTAATTCAACCATCTTTTTCACAAACTTCAAGGCATCGCCTAAGGGTAATTTTAACTGGTTGAAAATCTTTGGTACCATGCGTGCTCCAACTACCTCATGCCCATGAAAAGTCCAGCCGCTTTCTTCTTCAAATTGTTTAGTAGCGGGTTTGCCAATATCGTGTAGCACTGCAGCCCAACGCAACCAAAGATCATTTGATCTTGCAGCAAGGTTATCAATCACCTGCAGGGTGTGATAAAAATTATCTTTATGGCCAATTCCTTCAACATATTCAGCGCCCGAAAGTTGCATCATTTGAGGAAAAATATGCGACAAAAGCCCGCTATCAAATAACAGTTTAAAACCTATTGAGGGCTTGTCTGTCATCAGTATTTTATTCAATTCATCTGTTATTCTTTCCTGTGAAACAATTTTAATACGGGCTGTAGATTTTTTAATTGCATTTAATGTACCAGCCTCTATTGTAAATTTTAATTGCGTGGCAAAACGTATGGCACGCATCATCCTTAATGGATCATCTTTAAAAGTTTGTTCCGGATCAGTTGGCGTTTTTATCAAATGTTGTTTTATATCGTTCATCCCATTAAAGGGATCGATAAGTTTCCCAAAATCTGGTTTATTTAAACTGATGGCCAAAGTATTAATTGTAAAATCCCTGCGATTCTGATCATCAATAACAGACCCTGGCATTACTTCCGGGTTGCGTGAATGTGTTTGATAACTTTCCTTACGTGCCCCTACAAATTCAAGATCAAAAGCATCCTGAGTTTTAAAATGAGCTGTGCCAAAATTTTTAAAATAATTGACTTTCGGTTGAGGTATAAATGATTGTGCTACTTCTTTAGCCAACAACATTCCATCACCAACACAAACAATATCTGCATCTTTTGATGGGCGGCCTAAAATTTTATCTCTTACAAAACCTCCTATTAAGTAACATGGCATTTGTAACTTACCTGCTGCTGTGGCTACATTTTGTAAAATTTCTAATTCTCGTTTGCTGCATTGTATGTCCATCGGCTGCAAAGATAAACGCACACTAAAGATTAAAGTAATAACACTAATTAAATCGAATTACACGGATGGTGAGTATCTTTTTTTGAGTGGGTTTTGAAATAGTCTTATAGAATGGTAGAATCAATTTGAAGTTTCCGGAGGTTGCACATTTACAGCTAAAAACTCTATGTAAATAATTTACTTAATTCGTTTTAATTGGTGTAATTCGTGTTCGACGTTTGATCTCTAAGTTTTCACGATGACAGAATACCTAAGATCTGACGACAGAGTAATCTCCACCTATACGCCATTTAATAATTTGCGATGGTTCAACAATATTCAAATCATCCTGGCGCCATTGAACTATATAGTCAACCTGATTTTTTATTTCATCTGATATTTCAGGAAATATAGAAGGAGAAGGTTGCCCGCTAATATTTGCTGATGTAGAAACTATTGGCTTTTGTAATCGCCTGATAAGATGTTTGCAAAATTTATCCTTTACTATCCTGATACCAATTGTGCCGTCAGTTGTTAATTCTTCCGGTAGCCCAATGCCATCTTCAAAAATAATAGTGGTTGGCCGGGTTTGTTTTTCTATAAAATCAAAAACTGCTAAGTCGGGAGCAGCAACATATTTTATTATCTGCCGCTCATCTGTCATTAATATAATGAGACTTTTGTCACCTTCTCTTTTTTTTATTCTTCCGATTTTATCAACAGCTTCGCTATTGGTGGCATCACAACCAAGCCCCCATATTGTATCGGTAGGATATAAAATAACACCGCCACTTCTAAGCACGGTCAATGCTTTTTCAACATCGTTGTCAAAAATTTTTTTACTGTCTATCATATTGCTGGGGGTTATTAGTAGCCAAAACAATTTTATTGACGTCTAATCTTTCCAGGCATTGTGGCGTAGCATAACGAACACAAATATTTTTTTCGCATGGCTCGCACGACAATTGACCCAACCGTAAAATATGCCGGTTTTCAATATTATAAGGTGCTGTATTGTTTTCATTGCCCGCCCCAAATAGTACTACCGTAAAGGTACCTAATGCATTAGCCAGGTGCGCTGGACCGGAATCTGTACTTAGCATAACTTCTGCTGATGCCAATGTTTTTATTAATTGTGGCAAAGAAGTTTTGCCTGCAAGATTTTCAATATTGGTTTTATCAGGTAAAGAACTAACGACAGAATCCACAAATTCTTTTTCTTTTGGTGCGCCAATCATTATAATTTTCTGGTGCGTATTTTTTTGTAAATGCGTTATCATTTCTGATGCCTTTGCAATGGTTAACCGGCGTGAAGAGGCTTCCGAATTAATATTTACAACAATAAAATTTTCTTTTGGAAACGGGTGTGTAAGTAAAACTTTTTGTTTACTGGTTTTGGCGCCATTATACACTTCAAGCAGTGATATATATTCTTCTACACGATGCAGGCCTTTAGGTTTTTTATAAGCATGCGTTAATAGAAGATTCCGGAGATCGTTTTTAAAACCAACCCTTTTTTTAGTACCAGTTGCCCATCCCATAAATGCAGAAGAAAAAGAATCAGGCAGGCAAAAAAACAAGTCAAACTTGTTAGCTTTCTTTATGTTTTTTCCAAACCGCCATAAACCGGCTAAACCTTTGTTCTCTTCTTTATTAAAAACAAAAATGTTTTGCACACCAGGAATATAATTCATCAGCTCCTGCAGTCCTTTTTTGGTAATTACACTGATAAGAGCATTGGGATATAACTGTTTCAGTGCCTGTATAAAGCCAACTGCCATCACTGTATCACCTAACCAATTTGGCAAGCGGACTAATATCTTCATGTTAACTCCTAAGTTTGCAAAAATAACAGAAGATGTGCTCAACCTATTAATTATCGTGCACATGTAAACAATAGGATGAGATCTTATTATTCACAAAAGAATTAATTATGGAATTGAAGGACTCTATAAAACAGGCATGGGAAAACCGGGAAATGCTCACTGATAATGCTGTAAGAAATGATATTCATTCAGTGATAAAAATGATTGATGAAGGACAACTAAGAGTAGCTGATCCGCCGGGAGGCGGAGTAAACACAACCAGTGGATGGCAGGTAAATGAATGGGTAAAGCAGGCCATACTGCTTTATTTTTCTATTCAGCCAATGCAAACCTGGCATGTAGAACCTTTTGAATTTTATGATAAAATGCTGCTGAAAAAAAATTATGCATCATTGGGTGTTCGGGCTGTACCCCATGCTATTGCCCGTTATGGATCGTACGTTGCAAGAAATGTTGTGCTGATGCCTTCTTATGTAAACATCGGCGCTTATGTAGATGAAGGTACAATGGTTGATACGTGGGCAACCGTAGGAAGCTGTGCCCAAATTGGTAAAGGTGTGCATCTTAGCGGCGGTGTTGGAATTGGAGGAGTGTTAGAACCTTTGCAGGCCAGCCCGGTAATTATTGAAGACGGGTGTTTTATTGGTTCAAGATGTATTGTGGTAGAAGGTGTAAAAGTAGAAAAGGAAGCCGTGTTAGGCGCCAATGTAGTATTAACCCAATCGACTAAAATTATTGATGTAAGCGGAGATTCTCCAATAGAAACGAAAGGAGTTATTCCAGCAAGGAGTGTGGTTATACCCGGCAGCTATACAAAAAAATTTGCTGCTGGTGAATACAATGTAAGCTGTGCTCTGATCATAGGCAAACGCAAAGCCAGTACCGATTTGAAAACCAGTTTAAATGATGCGCTGAGAGATTTTAATGTGGCGGTATAACGTTTCTCGTTTCTCTTTTCACGTTTCTCGTTGTGTCTTATATTTGCAATCCGCCCAAAATTTTATAGAACTTGTGAGCATTAAACTATAAACTTTTAAGCTTTATATGTGCCCGGGTGGCGAAATTGGTAGACGCACCGTCTTCAGGTGGCGGCGCCGCAAGGTGTGCTGGTTCGAATCCAGTCCCGGGCACATTTTAATTGCATATTGAAAACTCGAACTTTATACGGCAATGCGGTTTTAGAAAGGCCCTTCCTGATATAGAAAGCCTAAGGTGGCCAATATCAAGCCTTGTGTTGGCTTAGCTACCGTAGGCTGAAGCCAAATTGCTCAATAGAATTACAGAACGTACAAGTGAGAAAACAACGGAAGCCACATTAGGGTACAAATCCTGGAAAAAAATCTAAAATAATTGTTGGTAACCGCCCCCAGCCCCTTCTATTTTTGCCACCAGCTCAAAAAACAGCGATATGCTTGATAAAGAACTAACCGGTAATTTAAAAACAAGATTGGCTACTGTCAAAGGACAGATAAAAGGAATTATGAAGATGTTGGATGAAGAAACTGACCCTGAAAAAGTGTTAATTCAATTTAAAGCTGCTGATAAAGGCTTACAAAAAGCACATCACCTGCTATTAGATGAGGTGTTTAGGAAAAGCCTTGCTTTGAAACTGGTACAGGTAATGAATGCATGTCCGGGAAATTGTCAAGATGCAGAAAAAATTGAATACCTGAAACTGCAGTTTCCTGCTCTTGGCTTTGATGAACTGGCTTTTCAAATCAAAGAAATTAACGCTATAGATAAACGGCTGGATAAACACAATAAAAATAATTCTGAAAAAGATTTGGAAGACACCCCCCCTGCTGATTGACCTTCGCTTTATAAAAATATACTGTTATGCAAAATTCAAACAAAAGAACAATAGAAGTATTTACCGCAGGCTGTATTGTATGTCAACCTACCATTGATTTGGTTAAAAGTATGGCCTGCTCATCTTGTGAAGTCGTGATTTATGATTTATCTAATCCATGCGAAACAAAGGTGTGTCAGGACAAGGTAAAGACGTATGGTATTAAAAGATTGCCTGCTATCGCTGTTAATGGAAAACTATTATCATGTTGTGAGAATAAAGAAATAACTGTTGAAGAATTGGTAAATGCTGGTATCGGACAAGCTGAAATAGTATAAAGCAATCATTTTCCTTTATTTTTTAATTACCTATTATGGCTATAGAAAGTGTACAAATGAAGGTTTCAGGTTTAATGTGTTCCTTCTGTACTATGAGTGTTGAAAAGGCTTTAAAGAGGTATCCTGCTATAAGAAGTGTGATGGTAAACCTTGTGCATGGAATTGTATTGGTTGAAGCGGATACAGCTAAAATGAACAGAGAACAATTATCGGATGCTGTTGAAAAATTAGGATATGCTGTTTCGGCTACAGAAGTACAACAATATAAAACGGATGAAGAACTGTTTGGACTAATCAAGCAACGTGGCACTATTGGAATGGTGGCTGCTGTTATTGATTTATTGGTTGACCCTTTAAATCTGTTTGGCTTACCTCAACAATACCGTGCTTTTTTTAGTTTGGCTGTTGCTGCGTTTGTTTTGTTTTGGGTAGGTTATCCAATACTTCGCAAAACTATTATGGCTGTAAGGCAAAGGGTAATTAATGCCAATGTATTGTTGTCTGCCGGTGCATGGGGTTCTTTTATTGTTGGTATTTTTTCTTTATTCAATCCTGCACTGCCAAACTTTTTGCCTGTTGCTGCATGGTTAATGTCGCTGCACTTATTCTTTGGTTACTTTAAATTAGATACCCGTAAAAAGGCTTCTGATGCAGTACGAAAATTGATTAACCTGCAACCTGCAAAAGCAAGGGTGTTGAGAGGTGAACAATTTGCTGATGTGTTAACTAAAGATGTTTTGGTTGGTGAAGTAGTTGAGGTTCGTCCGGGTGAACGTATTCCTTTAGATGGCGTGGTGATGAATGGCAATGGAAGTGTTGATGAAGCAAGTTTTACAGGAGAAAGCACACCTGCAAATAAAGAGGTTGGTGCTGCTGTAATTGGTGGTACATTAAATCTTGATGGTGCTCTACAAATAAAAGTTACTAAAGTTGGTCAGGATAGTTTTCTTAGTCAGATTGTAAGTTTAATGACCCGCATTGCTGAAAAGAAACCTCCGGTTGAATTGTTGGCTGATAAGCTGATGAACTATTACGGACCTGTTGTATTTATTGTTGCTGCTATTGCTTTTGTTGCCTGGGGATTGCTCACAGGTGACTATATTCAGGCTACCCTTGCAATGCTTACAACAATTATCATGGGTTATCCCTGTGCATTAGGCATTACTACTCCTATGCTTGCTGCGATTGCCGGTGGCAAAGGAATTTCCATTGGACTATTGGTAAAAGCAAGTGAAGTGTTCTATGGGTTGTCAAGAGTGGATACCATTGTATTTGATAAAACAGGTACACTAACTTATGGTAAGCCTACTGTAACCGATGTTCATGCAATGAATGGGGATGTTATTGAATTGTTGTCTGTTGCCGAAGCATTGGAAAGCAAATCTGAACATCCGATTGGGCAAGCTATTACTTTCTTCGCACAGAAAGAAAGTGCGCCGAAGTTGTCCATAAATAATTTTAAAGCTATACCCGGAAAGGGTGTTACAGGAAACATTAATGGCGAAGCCGTATTAGCCGGCAAGCCTTTGTTTATTGAACAAAGTAATGTTGTCGTTTCTGAAAATATTAAACGTACAATAAATGCTTTTGGTGATGAGGGAAAAACTGCTGTTGTTATTTGCAAAGCTGGTAATGTAATCGGTATTATTGCTTTACAGGATACTCCACGCCCTACAGGTAAGCAGGTGATTGATAAGATGAAGCAAAGAGGCATTAGAACCGTAATGCTTACAGGGGATGCAAAGCAAGTTGCTGAACCTATTGCAAAAAATCTTGGCATTGATGAAGTACACGCTGAACTTTTACCGGGTGAAAAAGCCACCGCTATAGAAGCATTGCAGAAGAAAGGTTATAAGGTTGCAATGGTTGGGGATGGAATAAATGATGCTCCTGCTTTAGCACAAAGTGATGTAGGAATTGCAATAGGTGCAGGTACTGATGTTGCTATAGAAGCTGCCGGTGTTATTTTAATCGGCGACAGGTTAATTGATGTATTGAACGCTGTTATCTTAGGAAAAGCAAGCTATAAAACAATGACAGGAAATGTGATTGTTGCGGTACTCTTTAATATTGTTGGGATGCTGCTTGCAACACTTGGTTTTATAACTCCTATGTTGGCGATTGTGGTAATGATTGTAAGTATTTTTGCTATCTTAATTAATACGCTTCGCATAAGAACTTTACGGCTTGAAACAACTAAAGAGGAAGCAACAACTGCCTTAACTGAAGCAAGGTTTAAAGTAACCAATATGTTGTGTGAGGGTTGTGCTGAAAAAATAAGTACTGCTTTAACTGCTTTGCCGGGTGTTAAAAATGTAAAGCCAATAATAATGCAGAAGCAAGTGCAGGTGAATTACTATCCTGAACAAATAAAGCAGGATGAACTTAAAAAGGTTTTAGAAAAAGAAGGTTTTAATGCTGTTGAAGTATAAGCGTTTTATTCATCTTTTATTCATCAAATAATAACGATGCTAACAGTGAAAACAGTAATTATGAAATTATCTATCTCTTGCATTCTGATTGTTGCATTAGCCCTCACATCATGTGCTCAACAACAAAAGAAAAATGAACAAACAACTCCAAAAGAACAAACAAAAACTGTAGCGATGCAAAAAGTAAAGATGCCTGTTGATGGCATGGTGTGTAATGCCTGCCAGTCAAATGTGAAGAAAACAATCAAATCAATAGATGGAGTGACAGATGTTGAAGTAAATCTGGAAAAGAAATTTGCCCTGTTTACTTATGACCCGCAAAAAGTAAAATTAGAACAGGTACAAAAAGCCGTAAACGATAAAGGATTTATGGCAGGCAAGCCCCAAGAAGTAAAGCAATGAGTTTAGAAGAGTTTGTAAAACAATTCAGCCGAGCATTGGCGAACGGTTCTGCTTATAGCCTGCTGATTGCAGCAGGTGCAGGGGTTATCACCACAGGTGTTTGCCCCTGTACTTTACCTGTTGGACTTGGAATAGCCGGACTTGTGAGCAGCAATACAGAAAATAAATCAAATAGAGGATTTATGATAGCCCTTGCCTTCTTTTTCGGTATTGTTGTTTGTCTCTCTGTATTGGGTGCTATCGCTGGAAAACTGGGTGTATTTCTTACAGAAACTTTCGGTCAATATTGGGCTTTATCAATGGCTGTAATTTCTGCTATTGCTGCGGTCTTTGCTTTCTACGGACCACGGTTTACAACTACCAAACTGGCAGCTATACGGAAGCCGGGTGTCGGCGGTTCTTTTGTTTATGGACTGATATTTAGCTTAGGTACTTCTGCTGCTCCTTTGTTATTACTCCTTTCAGTTGCCGCTGCAACAGCTAATCCTTTTTATGGTTTTCTTCTTGCCTTTGTGTTTGCCATCGGTCGTGGATTGCCTTTCCTAATTGTCAGTGCCTTTGCCGGTGCTGTTACCAAGTTTGCTCAACTGACCTGGTTGAGAAGAAGTATTCAAATAGTAAGTGGTCTCGCTTTGTTGTATGTGTGCTATTATTATGTGAAGGTGTTTATTGATTTGCAGTAGAATAAGACAAAAAAAAGCCCAAAGGCTTAGAAGTGTAATAGCTGATAATAATAAGTTCCCTGCCCTGGCTGAGTGCTGCAACCAATGCACCGTTCAGCATATATTTTGCTTTTAAACGACAAGCGGACTTACCCCAAAGACATGGGGTTTATTCAATACTCTTTATTATTGATAACAAAGGCTTTAGCTTATACAACTTGCCTAATTCTTTGTATTGGTTCGATAATTCTCCAATGTGGGGCACAGAAGTTTTGCGATAAGATTGCTATAAGCAAATTTCTCCATTAAATTTTCATGATATACTGTAAAATAATTTTAGAAAGCCAATTTAAAAGAAACGAACAATCCAAACCTTTTACTATTTATTAGCAAAGTAGTTGGCGTTACCCGCCAGATGAAATCTAATCGAATCACTTTAAAAACATTGTCAACTCCGGTGCCTAATTCTACATACGGTTTATTGTTTAGCGATTGAAATGGATAGTCCCCCGTAAAGTTGAGCGCTTTATTTGCATTACTCAGGTTACCCAATAAACCTTTGGCCGTCCATAACTGCCGGAACTTTAGTTTCCGGGTAAGCGGAATAAACCGGAATAAGCCATTGCCGAAATTATGTTCGAAATTAAAACCAACATATTCGTCATGTACAAATTCGTAACGGTTCATCATATTAAATGCACTGCTGTTATAATAATAAATTTCATTGCCGGGGGCGATATCTAAAAACAAATAGGGGAGGGTGCCATAGGTTTTGCCGGCAAACAGGTTATAATAAATATTACCAAAGGGAGGAATTTTACTATAATTGCTTACACCTCCGGAAAGCTTATGATAATTATACCCGCTTCCAAATACCCCGTTGATTCCTTTTGTATATTTTATTTCGGCGATAGGTAAAGGACTGCCTAAACTAATCCTTGAAAAAGTGTTTTCCAGGAATCTTTCCAGGTAGGCAAACCTAAGTCGTAGCGAAGCTTCAAATGTATTAAACCCAAAACCTTTAATTGTAGGGTAAGCTGTTTCACCAGGCAGGTTGCGGATAGGATTGTAATCTTTATGTTTTGTAGAAAGCAGAATTGAAATTCCCGGATTCCATTCTTTAAAAAAATCTAATCTTTCTTCTTTTGAGCGGATATATTTAATGGGTACGCCTGATTTACGAATGGCGAGGGCAAAAATGTTATCCGCACTTATCTCATCAAAATAATTTTGCCCGTAATCAAAATCATTAAAATAAGAAGCATAAAAATACATGCGTGGATGACGTTGCGCCAGGTACATCACATCAAATTCACCTTTCAGTTTACCATCTTTAAAACCATAGGCAGCATAACCATGCAGGTTAAATTTGGTACTGAATTTCGCATTCGTGTTAATGTCAAAGCGAAGGCGCAAACCTTCTATTGCATTACTATATACCCAATTATGCCAGGGGCCAATTTGGTATTGTTTCACATCTAAATACCCGGTGCCAATAAAATTAATCGCCCTGGTGTAGGCTTTAAATTTAGGCATCTGCATCAGGGTATCAATCATATTATAAATGCCTGCCTCGTTCTTATTAAGGCTTTCCGGCCGGTTAATATTCCAATATTCCTTATCTCTGGCCTTTGCTTCCACCGGTAAAATCACTTCTTCTTTTACTTTGTTCTTATTCAGCTCTTCTTCCACTGAAATATCATTCAAAACAACTTGTTGGTACGTGGTCGTTTTTTTACCAATGAATGAAAATTTAGATTTTCCAAAAGGCGAAATATCTACGACAAATTTATCTTTAGATAAAAACCACACACTGTCTTTCACCAGGCTGTATTCCTGTATCAGGCTCAATTGATCAACAAAATTGATGTTCGCTTCTTTAGACAGTCGCAGGTTCATTTTTTGCACTGCATAAGTGCTATCATGAATCCAGCAGTCTCCTTCAAATGTGCTTTCGCCTTTTCTTTTGGCGGTAAATAAAAAATGTATCAACCTGCGGCCAGCCACATATTGGGTATCAGCAATTTTATAATTGTAATAATTGTCGCCATTATCGCTGATGGGGCTTACAAACTGCTTGTCAAAAACCGGAATAAAATTGTTATAGATATTTACGATTTGATCCATGCCGCCTAAAAGTTTGGTGACACTTTCATTATCCATTCCGATAGTTTTAACGGCTTTAAAAACTTCCCTGCGGCGAAGGGGATTTCGTTGATAATAATAATCAGAGATGGATTCGGTAATGTAAACCGGTAAAAATGGAACACCTTCCAGTGTATCGATATTATCTAAAATAAAATCAAAAGGGCGTAGCAGTTTTAATTTACTAAGTTTTTCTTTATTTACATTTTTAAAATCAAGTTCAAGTTTATTATATAGCTGGTAAGAAAAATTATCAAAGCGGTAGCGATTATTTTGAGGTTTCTTTTTTACAATCTGGCGCCACATAAATAACCCCCGGTTACCTTTTGCTTTGACCACTACACCTATATTCATTTTTCCGGCAAGTAGATTAATGGTAAGATTAGTAGTATCTGTTTTTAAGGCGGCATAACTGATAAAAATTTTGTATGGCGCATAACCTACATTGGTAATTTCTAAGGTATCGGTAAAGTCCGGTTTTAAATAAAAAAAGTAGCTACCTGACGAATCAGATAATCTGCCATTACCGGAATTTTTGAAACTAAGCGAAGCGAAAGGAATAGTCTCACCGCTATGATTATCTTTTACTACTCCCTGTAAAATTTTTGTTTGTGCTTGTAACGTACCCGGTAAAAGAAAAAGTAGAATACAGAAAAAAAATAGAATACGTTGGACCATTGCTTCAAAATTAAACGTTAGCCTCCATTTTTTATAGCTTGCTTTTAAAAACTCATTTGATTAGAAAAACATAGGTATGGTTAATAAAAAGATTTTCATATTCAATTGGCTTTATTCATTACTTTACTTAAACACACTATATTTACTATTTATAGTAAATAGTAAACTATGAGTATTGAAAATCAGGTAGTTATATACTTAAGACAAAATTTTGAGGCTTCTCCGGTTAATTTAGCAGATGTTATTCCCGTCTCAAAACAAATGCTTCATAGGGTGCTTAAAAGGATGATTGAAGAAGATTTGCTCGAAAAAATTGGAAGAACTCCGAAAGTTTATTATAGGCTTAAAGAAAAAGTTGAAAAAAAACAAGCACCACGGGAAGATATATCAGAAGAGGAAAAACTATTTCTAAATGATCACTTTAACATGTTTACCGAAACTGGAAATGAGTTAGATGGCATAGAAGGTTTTGAAAGATGGTGTGCAAAACAAAGATTACCGTTACAAAAAACCATCTCAGAATTTATAAATACCCGGCAAAAATACCTGGCCTACTACAAAAACAATCAATTTATTGATGGGACAGAGAAATTAGTAAATACAAAAGGGTTTAATAAAGTCTGTATTAATAAAATGTATTACGGCGATTTCTACGCAATAGAAAGATTTGGAAAAACAAAAATTGGAAATCTTTTACATTTTGCCAAACAGGGACAGAATAAAATGCTGATGGAAAAAATTTGTAGTCAGTTAAAACCAAAGATTGAAAAGCTAATCAGTGAAAAAGAAATTGATGCGGTTGGATATATCCCGCCGACCATAAAAAGAGAAGTTCAGTTGATGAACTATATGAAAAGATCATTCAATTTTTCTTTACCACATATTAATATAAAAAAAGTAAGTGGTGTTATACCTATTCCGCAGAAAGCATTGGCAAAACTGGAAGAGAGAATCAGTAATGCAAGGTCAAGTATTGTGGTAGATGATAAAAGAATGTTTAAAAAAATTTTGCTGATTGATGATGCAGTAGGTTCAGGAGCAACTATCAATGAAACAGCTTGCAAAATGAAACTTAAAAAAATGACTGCTGAAGTAATAGGTTTTGCTGTAGTAGGGAGTTTTAAAGGATTTGACGTTATACAAGAGGTATAA
>MWVX01000337.1_pt1 | contig 14122 bp, 13 predicted proteins | sample 1047311 | NCBI WGS metagenome assembly MWVX01 (sample SAMN06349984, study PRJNA376086) | soil metagenome | isolation source: MtG-4 sample Antarctic (ecotone) soil | place: Antarctica | collected 2015-01-13 | reverse complement strand
GACTTTGGTGGCATTTACCCACCACCAGAAGGGTGTGAACCTGACTGGGACGAACAATTGTAAACATTAGTCACAACCAAAATTATTAATATGAAAAAGTATTTACTCCTCGGTATCATTGTCATGCTTGGGTTTTCAATGAATGTTGCCGCTCAATCTCAAAACCGCCAGTTCTCTGAAAACGAATGGATAGAAATGATTGATAATTACGATGGCTTGTTCAGAAATCACAAGAAAACAGATGGGTTGAATATAGATGCAAAAATGTTTTCTGAAGTAGTGAATAGATTTCAAGGGAAAAAAGTAACGCTCTTATACGCAAGATATCCAAAAGGATATATAGTAAAGGGTAAAAAAAGAAGAGTAACTATTGTAATGTTTGTACCGACAGGTGGAAATAGCCTTAGAGGTGATTACATTGATCTAGGGGGTGATGCTCTTTGCCCTGAACCGGAGTGTGCGCCAAAAGACTAATTATAATACTGCAGTGTCTTCTTCAAAGTCCGTTTCTTTTCTCTTATTCGGAGTTGTTAAATTAGCCCATATTTTTTTTATAGAAAATTCTTTACGCAGTTTCAATAACTTTCTAGACTCAAGAAATCTTACTAAACGATGTTCTAAATAGTGTTGAATCGGAACGAGTAAAGCAATCAAAAGTATCTTGGCTAACCAAATCTTTAAAGGTTCACCATGCGTGGCATGATGAAGATAAGAGTCAACCATAACAATTATAAATTCAAATAAGCAAATGAATGCGAAAAAGCTCAACATCCTTATGGTAAATCTCGATATTGGAAACATACCCACCAGGATCATCGCGAGGAAGACAAGGGCAATTGCAATGGTAATACCAATATACTGGAGATTACGAATCCTTCTTGCTTCGCTTTCCATGTCCTCAAGGTCTTTTGCATATTGTTGATTTTCCCTGGCTACTTCAAGTAATACTACCTCTCTTTGGTCGGCAAGCTTTTCAAGAGCATTCCGTATTTGCATTGATTGTTTATAATAATCATATGCTTTTTGGAAATTACCCGTCTGAGCATATAGTTCACTGAGGTTTTGAGTTAGAAATGTATCCGTCGCCAGATCATTTCTACCCCTACCGAGCTCCAGAGAACGTTCATAAGTTTCAATAGCTTTCGTTGGTAGATTTAGCAAACTATAGCATTCTCCCTTGTTTTTTAAAATGATCCGTTGTGTTGATATTCCAAAAGAAGATTTTAAACTTGAATCTGAAATATTATAATAAAAGATTGCTGAGTCGGGTTTGTTCGAGAATTTATAAATGGAACCAATATTGTAATGGTAATAAGGTAAACCTTGATTGATTAGAGACTGCTTCACATCATCGTTTTGCGCCAAAAATTCTAAAGACTTTGTACTGTTTTTTTCTATAACAGTATAGTAAGCAAGGAGTAATCTTTTTGTAAACAATTTGTAGCGCTCAGATTGCAGTTCATGGGCCAGAGGAATAGCCGCCTGTATATACTCAAGCTTGTCCATATACCTCGCCAGATCTATATAATCGAGCAATAATCCTTTTTTATTTTTGCTCGTTTTATTCAAAGCAAGGCTTTTCAGCAATGTACTTTCTGCAATTTGCTTATTATCTAATGTGTTATACAGATTCGCCAGATGATGATATATTTCTGACTGCAGTGGAATGTTTTTTAATTGGTATGCAAGAGCAAACGCCTCATTATAATTTTGGTATGCGGATACAGTTTCACCTTTCGCAAGGAAAATATTCCCGATCTCTATAAATATGGTTGCTCTTAGTGAATCATCTCCTTTTTTATTCAGTGAAGAAAAAGCAAGTGTAGCTTGTGCAAGAGCTGCATCAAATTCGCCATGTTTCCTAAGAAGTGCAGATTTCCTCAATTTGGCAAATGCTATATAGTCGTCCCTCCCTAACTCCCTTGCATAGTTCTCTCCTTTTTGAATAAACTGCATCAGCCTTTCGTAAGTTTCATTACTCACCCAGGATGTTAGGTTAAATGAATTGCCAAAAAGTGCGGAAAGAACTAGGTTTTTATTGTTTGAAAGCTGGGCAATAAATAATTGTTTTTGCTGAAGACTATCTGCTTTTTTATCCAGCTTGTATACATAATAATAGTCAGCCAGTTCGCCAAGAGCTACTATTTTGTTTGAATCATTTGTAGCCTGCTCTATTTTATCAATAAATTTTTTTTCCGTTTCGGCAAACTGGCAATAACTACTTTGTGCCAACAAACAAAAAAATATCAAAGTCAGCCGCCAGGTCATAAGCTTTGTAATTGAATTAATTTTGGTTTGGTTAAATTACTCAATAATCGTTTGCTTTCAAATTGGCCATTTCCCTATGCACCCTTACCTTTGCACACTGAAAACAAAAAAATCAAGCAAAGTTGTTATTTTTTTGCTTTAATTCTCCTTTTTTAAAAGCTGTTTATGGCAAAAGTAGGTAAGGTAAAACAAATTATTGGCGCAGTAGTAGATGTTCAGTTTCATGGCGCTCTTCCGGAAATTTATAATGCATTAGAAATAAAAAGAGAAAACGGTGACACACTTGTACTTGAGGTACAAAACCACCTCGGTGAAGATAGTGTCCGTACCATTGCTATGGATGGCACTGAAGGGTTGATGAGGGGTGTGGATGTAATGGATACGGGAGCGCCAATAAAAATGCCTGCAAGTGACGATATAAAAGGTCGTTTGTTCAATGTAACCGGTGACCCTATTGATGGATTACCTCCGGTTCCAAAAGTAAATGGGCGTGCCATTCATGCCAAACCACCCGCTTTCGAAAATCTTTCAACAGCAAGTGAAATACTATTTACAGGGATCAAAGTAATTGATCTGATTGAACCATATTCCAAAGGTGGTAAGATCGGTTTGTTTGGAGGTGCTGGTGTTGGTAAAACCGTTTTGATCCAGGAGTTGATTAATAATATAGCAAAAGCTTATGCCGGTGTATCCGTGTTTGCAGGAGTAGGCGAACGTACCCGTGAAGGTAATGACCTGATGCGTGAAATGATCGAAGCCGGCATCATGAACTATGGTGATGCCTTCAAACACAGTATGGAAGAAGGGGGTTGGGATCTAAGCAAAGTTGACATGGAAGGGTTGAAAGATTCCAAAGCCACGTTTGTATTCGGACAAATGAATGAACCTCCAGGTGCCCGTGCACGTGTAGCTTTATCCGGGCTTACCATTGCAGAATATTACCGTGATGGTGATGGCTCAGGTAAGGGAAGAGACATACTATTCTTTGTTGACAATATATTCCGTTTTACACAGGCAGGTTCTGAAGTGTCGGCGTTGTTGGGACGGATGCCTTCTGCAGTGGGATATCAGCCTACTCTGGCAACAGAAATGGGTCTGATGCAAGAGAGAATTACATCTACCAAAAATGGTTCAATTACATCTGTACAGGCTGTATATGTACCTGCAGATGACCTTACAGATCCAGCACCGGCTACTACTTTTGCGCACCTTGATGCCACGACCGTATTGTCGCGGAAAATTGCTGACCTGGGTATTTATCCTGCAGTGGATCCTTTGGATTCTACTTCCCGGATATTAATGCCTTCAGTAGTGGGAGATGCGCATTATGATTGTGCCAACAGGGTAAAGTTGATATTACAGCGTTACAAAGAATTGCAGGATATCATTGCCATCCTGGGTATGGATGAATTGAGTGATGAAGATAAATTAACGGTTTCCCGTGCACGCCGCGTACAACGTTTCTTGTCACAGCCATTCCATGTGGCTGAAGCGTTCACAGGATTAAAAGGTGTGCTTGTTCCTATAGAAGAAACCATTCGGGGATTTAATATGATTATGGATGGGGAAGTAGATGAATATCCTGAAGCTGCATTCAACCTTGTGGGAAGCATAGATGATGCTATTGAAAAAGGTAAGAAAATGTTGACACAAGCGCAGGGGTAGAAGGCCCCCTGTCCCCCGAAGGGGAACTTAGGACATGAAAACTTTTTTATTTCATTAAGTGCTTTAGTAGATATTTGGATGAATTTGTAACCAGCAGTTGAAATACTATTCAACTTTTGTTGCAGTTATCCCGGACTTGTTTCGGGACACTCTTGTACTTTTAGTTCTTTATTCAACATTAAAAAAACAAAGTTCACTTGCACAATAGGGCTGTGAGTTGGGCTCTCCCCCACCGGGGGAGTTAGAGGGGGCCTCTTATGACACTTGAAATATTAACACCTGAAAAAAAATTATTCAGCGGCGAGGTATATGGTGTGCAAATGCCGGGTATAAGCGGGTCCTTTGAAGTGCTGGACAAACATGCACCATTAGTAAGCGCACTGAAAGCAGGTAGGCTAAAAGTGTTGAAAGACAAACAGTCACATACTGCATCCTACGATATACAAGGTGGCTTTGTTGAAGTTCTGAATAATCAGGTAACAGTGCTGGTGGAAGGTGCAACAGAGGTAGAGTAAAATTAACTAGCGGATACTAATTCTGCTTGTAAATGACTTGATTGGGGTGTAGTTTGCTGCTCCATTGGTATCTTCTAAATATAGAGCGATAGCTTCTTACACATTCTCCCTGGCTTCTTCAATAGTATCACCAAAGGAAAAGCAACCATCTAAATCTGGAACTCTTACCCAAATTGTATCGTCTTTAGCTTTTTTAAATACAACTAAAAATTGCATAAGATTTATATAAAAAAAACATTGACCTAAGTTCCCCCGCCGCGGCGGGGGACAGGGGGCCTTTAATTTAACTGCGGATCAATTGGGAAATTGCTCAGCATCTCATATTCTCCTCCCATATGCTTTAGTGCATCTTTCCAGATTTCCTCTGCATTTTCGTGAAATATGAGCCGGCGGGTAGCTTCAACAGTAAGCCAGGTTTTCTCCTTCATTTCCATATCCAATTGCCCGGTACCCCAACCCGAGTATCCGATATAAAAACGTATTCTCTCCGGAGCAACATTGCCGTTGTTGATCATGGAAATCATTTGGTCAAAATCTCCACCCCAATATACGCCCTTCATTACTTCCACACCTCCGGGGATTTCCTCAGGATAACGGTGTAGAAAATGTATAGTATTCATTTGTACAGGTCCCCCATAATATACAGGCAGTTTATACCCTTCTACTTCAGGTAACAGCTCATCCAATGTGTTTTCATATTGACGGTTTACTACGAATCCTATTGTGCCATCTTCCCGATGTTCTGTAAGGAAAACAACTGTACGCATAAAGTTAGGATCCTTCAAAAATGGATCGGCAATTAATAATATTCCTGGAGATGGTTCTATCATATATAATCTTTTACATCACTGGATTTATTCCAGGAATGTTATAGTAGGCATAATAAACTTATGCCAATAAAGAGGGGCAGTGGCGCACTTTTTTTTTCAAACCGGATTTTTTCATTCAATTTGTAATTCGTGAAGCGGACTTTCCCTATAATTATTGGCCTTATAGTAATCTCACTGATCGGTATCATTCTCATCCAGCTTTCCTGGTTGAATAATATGGTACAGTTGAGAGAAGATCAGGTGATTCAAAAAATTCAGAATGTAACTACAATGGTTGGCCAGGAACTAGCCATTTATAAAGGAGGATCTGTAATAACAGGGTTAAAACCATTCCCGGGAATTGATGACCCGCTTAATTTTGACTTCACGAAACCTTATAATGTTTCGCAGCGGTTTACTACCAAAGAATTATATGATAAAATAAGGTTAGGTTTTGTCGCACAAAATATGGAAGACCTTCATTTTGAATTTGGCCTTATTACCATTACCAGAAATATTCCTAACATTGAAAGGCAATCAGCCCGCTTTGAGTCCTGGCTTTCAGATTCAGTTAATCATAAATCTTTTCAGTTTTTAATAACACCACCAAGCGGATCAGCTGCAGAAAATTTTTCCTCTGACGAATGGCTGATTATTGTAGTTCCTAAGATCCAAAAAATCGTTACAAAAGATTTACTACCCAGAATGGGCATTGCTGTCATCTTCACACTCATTATTTTTACTGCATTTTTTCTGACGATTCGTACAATGCTCCGGCAAAAAAAGGTAAGCGAGATTAAAAATGATTTCATTAATAACATGACACATGAGTTTAAAACACCATTAGCCACCATATCCCTTGCCGTTGATGCCCTGCGCAATGAGAAAGTACAACGGGATATAAAAAAAATGAATTATTTCAGCGAGATAATAAAAGAAGAAAACCAGCGGATGAACAGGCAGGTAGAAACCATATTGAAAGCAGCCTTGCTGGATAGGCAGGAAATTCAGCTAAACTTAAAACCCTTGAATATTCACCAGATCATCTCTGATGTGGCAGATAATTTCATACTTCGCCTACAGGAAAAAGGGGGCGTTCTTGATCTGTACCTCAAGGCTGCAAATGATTTGATCGAAGCAGATGAAGTGCATATATCGAATCTCATAAATAACTTATTAGACAATGCAGTAAAATATGGAAAGGAAAATATTCCCCCCCGGATTTGCATCTCCACTTCATCTGATCAGCGGACATTCACTTTTCGTATAGAGGATAATGGCATTGGCATGAACAGGGAAACAGTCAAGCGGATCTTTGAAAAGTTTTACAGGGCCCATACAGGTAACATTCACAATGTAAAAGGATTTGGTCTGGGATTGAGTTATGTAAAAAGCGTAGTGGATGCGCACGATGGTCATATTAAAGCTGAGAGTACTTTAGGAAAAGGAAGCTGTTTTACAATAGTGTTTAAAATAAAACATCATTAGAATTTCTCCACAAAAGGCTGCTATCTCCATAACTTAAAAAGCGGTAATTATTAGATAATGCATGCTCATATATTTTTTTCCAGTCATCGCCAACGAAGGCAGCTATGAGAAGAAGTAATGTTGATTTTGGTTGATGAAAATTTGTGATCAGGCATAGCGCAGATTTGAAAATATAACCCGGTATAACGATGAGACTTGTTCGCCCCCAAATCTTCTCTAAATTATTTTTATTCAGATAGTGTAATATTGACTTGAGGCTTTGGGTATAACTGATGCCATTAACTTCCATGTTATAAGCCTCCCATTGCAATAATGTAAAAGGATCTTTTTTTCCATTTATTAGTTTTACACCCATCCAATAAATGCTTTCAAGTGTACGTAAGCAAGTAGTGCCGACGGCAGTAAGGTTTTTAGAGTCAATTACTTTTTCCAAAACACCTGCAGCAATAGAAAAAGTTTCCGAATGCATGCTATGTTCCTGTATGGTTTCTGTTTGTATTGGTTTAAAGGTACCGGCACCTGCATGTAGAGTCAGGTATTCTATGCTGATGTTTCTTTTTGCTAAATTTTCAAAAGTTTTTTCACTGAAATGAAGGGAAGCTGTCGGCGCAGCTACAGAACCGGCTTCTGAAGCAAAAATAGTTTGATACCGTTCCAGATCCTGTTCATTAGTTGCTCTTTTAATATATGGAGGCAGAGGAACATTGCCGGCGGCCTGAAGCACAAATTCAAATGACAGTTCATTGGCCCAGCTAAACTCGATTATAAAAAAATCTGAGGCTTTGGAAATATATTTTGCTATTACTTCAAAACTTATTTCATTTACTGTAATTTCTTTTTTTAATATTTCTCCGGGTTTCCACTTCGACGCACCACCAATAAGACATTTCCACTGAACCTTCTTTCTGGCTCCCAGAGCCTCTTGCATTTGTACAGGGTAATCAGGTTCTAGACAAAATATTTCAATCTTTCCCCCTGTTGTTTTTTGAAACAAAACACGGGCATTTATTACTTTGGAATTATTGAGTATTAATGTTGATGCTTCAGGAAGTTGATCTCCTAAGTTGCCGAAAGTACCATCATGAATTAAATTGTTTCTATAGACTAATAATTTAGACTGATCTCTTTCTTGTAATGGCTGAAGAGCTATTCTCTTATCTTCTAAATAATAATCGTAATTGGTGGTATAAAGTAATTTATCCATGACAAAAACCAAATGTTATCAACTACTAATCCCCATTAAATGTGGGTTATCCACCTTAGATCCACTATCCATTCTTAATTATCTTTATTCTTTTTGCTAAAATGTAATAGGCATAAGCTTTTTATCTAATCAAATTCTGGGGAAAACTAAATTCGTCGAAAAAAAAAATGTAAAGTGGTAAAAAGTGTTATTTTGTGTCAAGTTAGATTATTTACCAACTATATTTCTTTACATGATCTCTTTTCTAGGCGAATATGAATCAACATTAGACGTCAAAGGACGCTTCCTTTTGCCTGCAGGGATCAAACGCCAGCTTCCAGAAAGTGAAACTACAAGATTTGTAATAAACAGGGGTTTTGAAAAATGTTTAAGTCTGTACCCTCTTCAAAGTTGGAAACCCCTATATGATCAAATAAGCCATTTAAATGACTTTGACCCAAAAGTCCGGGATTTCAGAAGATACTTTCTAAATGGTGCAATTGAAATCGAACCTGACTCAGCAGGACGAATACTCGTTCCTCAAAACCTGAAAGAGTACGCAGGTTTGGAAAAAGATATTGTGCTGGCTGCGGCGGGGAATAAAATTGAGATTTGGAATAAAGAAAAGTACAAAGAGTTCTTTGAAAAATATTCAACTGAAGACTTTAGCGCTCTTGCACAGTCTGTGATGGTAAAAAAAGAAGATTGAAATGAAGGGTAATAAGGACAATATTTTGTCAGGTAGCCCTCCCATAAAATCTCTTTACCACGTTCCGGTAATGCTTGACGAAGTAGTGGAATATCTAAGCATTAAACCGAGTGGAGTATATGTGGACTGTACGTTTGGGGGTGGCGGCCATACCGGAGCTATACTCAAACATTTATCAGATGAAGGGCAATTAATCGCCTTCGATCAGGATGAAGATGCAAAAGCCAACCTTCCGGATGATAAAAGGATACATTTTCTACCTCATAATTTTCGTCATCTCAACCGCTTTTTAAAATTAAGTGGTTGTCAGAAGGTAGATGGCATCATAGCCGACCTTGGAGTAAGCAGTCACCAGTTCGATGAAGGGAGCCGTGGATTTTCAACAAGGTTTGACGCGGATTTGGATATGAGAATGGATCAGCGGCAAGATCTGAGAGCGTTTGACATATTAAAAACTTATCCTGAAAAGACCTTACATAAGTTATTTGAAAAATTTGGGGAGGTTACAAATGCAAAAACACTTGCCAGAACAATTGTAGAGCGGAGAAGTTCTCATGATATTATAACTATTGAGGGCTTTAAAAATGCAGTAGCGGGTGTGGTGAAAGGTGCACCAAATAAATATTTCTCACAGGTGTTTCAGGCCTTGCGGATTGAGGTGAACGATGAGTTGGGTGCGTTGAGAGAGTTGCTGCAGCAAATTCCTCAGGCATTAAAATCAGGAGGACGAATACTAATCATAACGTTTCATTCTCTCGAAGACAGGCTCGTAAAAACCTTTTTCAGAGATGGCACATTTGAAGTAAAAAATGAAAATCCTTTCGAAACCGATAGCGAAAATATAAATCCTTTGAAAACCATAAATAAAAAACCAATACAAGCTTCTGCTAAAGAGGTTCAAAGAAATCCAAGAGCCCGGAGTGCAAAGCTGAGAGTAGCCGAACGAAAATGAGAACTGTAAAATTTAAATATCCTTTTAAAAAAACCACTACTACCAAACTAAAAAATGGAAGCCGAAAGAAAACAACAACAAACAAGGATTCAATGGAAAAGTGTACTTAACTATCAGTCCATTGTCCGCCAAATGCCTTTTTTCCTTTTTCTGACCCTATTGGCAGTCGGTTACATATACAATGGGCATTATGCCGATAAGCTTAACCGCGAAATAGCTAAAACTTCCAAACAATTACAAGAGCTCCAGTATGAATATAAAACTGTAAAAAGCGAAGTGTTATTCAGAAGCAAACAAAGCGAATTGATGAAAGCCGTAGAGCCATTAGGCTTAAAAGAATTAACTGCTTCCCCCATTGTATTAGTTGAAAATAAGTAATGCTAAAAATAAATATTGAAATATAAAAGTTGGAGATAAGAAGAGACATATTATGGCGTGTGTATCTGAGTTTTATAGGTATCGTATTGCTTAGCTTGGTGGTGCTTGGGCGTGCTTTTTACATTCAGCGTGTACAAGGTGCTTACTGGCGTAGTATGAGCGACAGCATGCATCAGAAATTTGTAGAGCTAGATGCTGAACGGGGAACGATTTATAGTGAAGATGGCCAGATGCTGAGCACTTCCATACCTTACTTTGATATTTATATTGATTTTGCTGCCGAAGGTTTAAGAGATAAAGGAGGTAAACGTTTTCAGGAACATATTGATTCTTTTGCATATTCTCTTTCTCATTTTTTTAAAGATAAAGGCACTGTTGCTTATAAAAGAGATCTTCAGAAAGCTTATAAACAGAAGACACGTTATTATCAATTAAGGAAAGGACTTTCATTTGAACAATATAAGATATTCCGTGAATTTCCTTTAGTAAGGCAGGGGCGTAATAGGAGCGGTGTGATTGTAGAAGTAAAAACAAAACGTCTGAATCCTTATGGTTTATTGGCAAGACGAACAATTGGCCTTTCACGCGAGAATGCCCAAAATGTAGGATTAGAACGTACATACGATACTTTATTGAAAGGCACAACTGGCCGGCGTTTGGTGCGTTTCATTGCAGGCGGCGCTTATATACCGGTTGAGGGGTATCAAATTGATCCGGAAAATGGAAATGATATTATTACAACGATTGATATAAACATTCAGGATATAGCTGAGAATGCATTAATGAAAATGATGGTGCAGAGTGAATCTCAAAATGGTACCTGTATCGTAATGGAAACAAGAACAGGGAAAATAAAAGCAATTGCTAATTTGGGCAGAAACAGCAATGGCATATATGATGAGGATCTGAATTACGCTTTGCGGGCTACTGAACCTGGCTCTACTATTAAGTTGGCAACCCTTCTTGCCGTGTTAGACGCAGGTAGCAGTAAGATAGATGATATGGTAGATGTGGGAACAGCGGGCCGGCAATTTGTAGGTGTACGAAATGTAACTGATGCGGAACGATCACCCAAAGCTGTTCTCAGTGTAAAAGAGGCTTTTGCACACAGTTCCAATGTTGGCATGAGTAAAATTGCTTACAAAGCATTTGGAGAGAACCCCGATCAATATAAAAATTACTTAAAGAGATTTCACCTGGATAAAAAAACCGGAGTTGGTCTTATTGGGGAAGAACCAGCCGTACTTCCCAAACTAAAAAGAAACAGGGAGGGATTATCGGACATGATCACAGCATCATTTGGTTATGCAATCGCCGTGAGCCCTCTGCATACTTTGATGTTGTATAATGCGATTGCTAATGAGGGTAGGATGATGAAACCATACCTGGTAAATGCCATCAAAAGAAATGGCATCATCATTAAAGATATTTTACCAACTGTACTTGAAGAAAATATCAGCAAACCTGATGTGATCGCTTCAGCAAGGCAATCAATGGAAGCTGTAGTCATAGAGGGAACAGCAAAACATGTTTTTGCAGATTCTCCTTTTCCGGTAGCAGGCAAGACAGGAACTTCTCATGTAGCGGGCGGCTCTGTTAAATATCATCACGGAGTTTACCAGGCTTCTTTTGCTGGCTATTTTCCTGCGGACGAACCTGAATACTCCTGCATAGTCCTTATCAAAACAAAGCCGCATGCGCCTTTACATTATGGTGGTCAATTAGCCGCACCTGTTTTTAAAGAAGTTGCCACTAAGCTTTTTGCAATGTATGTGCAAAAGAAAAGAGCTACTCCCTACGAGTTAGTTGTTGACAGTTCACTTTATGCATACTCAGGATATGCACAAGACCTTCGAAAAGTTCTACAATCCTTACGGGTTTCCTATACAGACTTTGTTCAAAAAAATACATGGGGAAAAATGGATGCAGGATATTTTGGAAATATATTAACCCCTGTCGTTGATGCAAAGGAAATAATGCCTGACGTGCAGCGTATGGCCTTGAGGGATGCACTATTCCTTTTGGAAAATCAAAATATAAAAGTGTCAGTCACGGGAAGGGGTAAAGTAGCCGCGCAAAGCATTGCTGCCGGGACACCTGTTTATAAAAACCAAAAAGTAACGCTGTTATTAAACTAATGAAAAGGCTATCTGATATATTATACAAAGTGCCCATAACAGCAGTCTCAGGCACTACTGATATAGTGATCAGTGATGTACAGATAGATTCACGTAAGGTGCGTAATCGTAGCGTATTTATAGCAGTCAAAGGCACAGAATCTGATGGACATCGGTTTATTGATAAAGCCATACAGCAAGGTGCAGGTTCAATAATATGTGAAGCGATGCCAACGCATTTTCAAAAAGATATTACCTATATACAGGTTTCGAATACTGCTGAAGCCGCCGGGTTGATAGCACATAATTTTTTTGATCAACCTTCAAAAAAATTAAAGCTTATTGGTATCACCGGTACAAATGGCAAAACAACCATAGCTACTATCTTATATAAAACATTTGTTTGTCTCGGATATAAATGCGGATTAATAAGCACAGTTGAGAATATTATTGCCGGTAAAATTCAGGCCTCTACTCATACTACGCCTGATGCTATAAGCTTGAATAGTTTGTTGAAACAAATGGCGGATGAAGGATGTACACATGTATTTATGGAAGTAAGTTCTCATGCAGTGCATCAACAGCGCATTGCAGGACTTGAATTTGCAGGAGGGCTATTCAGTAACATTACACACGATCATCTTGATTACCATAACAGTTTTGACGAATACATCAAAGCCAAGAAAGGGTTTTTTGACCGTTTACCTTCTCATGCATTTGCTATTACAAATGCAGATGATAAACGTGGTGCAGTGATGGTGCAAAACACTTTAGCCAGTAAATATACTTATAGCCTACGTACAGTAGCAGACTTCAAAGCAAAGATTCTTGAAAATGTATTGACTGGACTGGTAATGACAATCAATGAGAGGGAAGTCCATTTCAGACTTATAGGTGAGTTCAATGCCTACAACATTTTAGCAGTTTACGGAGCAGGAATATGTCTGGGAGAAGAAATAGAACACCTGCTTCCGTGCCTGAGTAATACTACAGGTGCGGAAGGCCGTTTTGATTATGCATTATCCCCCAACGAAAAGATTATCGGCATTGTTGATTATGCACATACTCCAGATGCACTTGTGAATGTACTGGACACAATTAAGAAATTAAAAAAAGGATATGAACAGGTGATTACCGTTGTGGGTTGTGGCGGTAACAGAGACAAAACGAAACGGCCTGTCATGGGTGAAGTAGCCTGTGCGAATAGTGATAAAGTAATCTTTACAAGCGATAATCCACGTAATGAAGATCCATTGCAAATATTGGCTGATATGGAAACTGATTTGAATTCATCAGCTAAAAGAAAATACTTAATGATTCCCGATCGCAAACAAGCTATCAAAACAGCTGTGAGCATGGCACATCAGGAAGACATTGTTTTGATAGCAGGAAAAGGTCATGAAAAATACCAGGAGATCAATGGTGTAAAACATCATTTTGATGATAAAGAAGTGCTGATAGAAATGTTTGCGATGCTGGGTAAGTAGGTTGAAAGATTATTGAAGAAGTTGACGGTTGATAGAATAGGTGTCAATCAAGGGGAAATAAAAAAAATAAACAGGTAAATGTTGTATCACTTATTTGAATGGTTCAGAGCAGAAGAATTTCGCTTTCCCGGAAGTGAACTCTTTCGCTTTATTACATTCAGAGTGTTACTTGCAGTAATATTATCCCTTATCGTATCCACTTTTTTTGGCAAAAAAATTATAAATATTTTACACCGCAGGCAAGTAGGTGAAACAGTACGGGAACTTGGCCTGGAAGGTGAGCAAAGCAAAAAAGGTACACCCACAATGGGCGGGCTGATCATTATCCTTGCCATCCTCATCCCCACACTTCTATTAGCTAATCTCGAAAAAGTCTACATCCGTTTAATGATCATCAGTACTATATGGCTTGCGATCATTGGTTTTATTGACGACTATTTAAAACTTCGTTCAAAACGTATTGCTAAAGAAAAAAATATTCCCTATTTAAAAGTTGACAGTGATGGTCTTGCTAATAAACCATAAGGATTCAGACGGTTTGTTTTTACTTC
>MWVX01000336.1_pt1 | contig 14123 bp, 13 predicted proteins | sample 1047311 | NCBI WGS metagenome assembly MWVX01 (sample SAMN06349984, study PRJNA376086) | soil metagenome | isolation source: MtG-4 sample Antarctic (ecotone) soil | place: Antarctica | collected 2015-01-13 | reverse complement strand
CATTACTATATTGAATGAAAAAGGAATACCTACTCCATTGGTACATTGCATGATGGCTCCACCGCGCAGCAGGATGGACGTACTCACAGACGGCGAGGTAACAACGATAGTAAAAAATTCAAAGATAGCAGCACAATACAATGAAGTAATTGACAATAAAAGTGCTTATGAAATACTAACTGAGAAAATAACAATTGCTCAAAAACGTAGCGCTGAGATAGGACAAGATGAAGAAGCAACTGCTGAAGAAAAGAAAAAAGTAAAAGAAGGAAAAACCTGGCTGGATAACCCAATGGTTCGCAGTGCAGGCAGAACAGCTGCCACAATGATCACACGGTCTTTATTAGGGGTGTTAGGAATAGGTAGTACCAGACGACGAAGAACCAGAAGTTTGTTTTAATACTTGCATTTTTATTTTAATTGCTTTATTTTTCTCTTCAATTTCAAAAAACTAAATGCAATGAAAAAATTATGTATGCTCGCTGCTGCCGTTACAATTTTATATTCTTGTAACGACCAAAAATCAGATTCTTCAATATCTACATCTGACAGTACAAACATGACGGACATGAAGGATAGTGACTCAAAGGAAGAACGAAATAAACAAACTGCGCTTGCCAGTGTTGATGGCTTTAATAAAAGGGATGTGGATGCCACTTTAAAAGACGTAGATAATGATGCCATGGAATATGGAGATGGATCAATGGAACCTGTAAAAGGAAGAGATAGTGTGCGGAAATGGATGGAAGCCTGGTTTGCTTCTTTTCCGGATATAAAATCCAATAATGTAATGGCTGCCGCCGATGGCGATCATGTGATGGTATATAGCGAAACTTCCGGCACATGGAAGAATGATTTTATGGGAATGAAAGCTACAGGCAAAGCTTTTAAAATAAAAGATGTGGATATTTTCAAGTTCAATGATGCAGGAAAAATCATTGAACACAGGGCTATTCAGTCAAATGAAACTATGGCAAGACAAATAGGAATGCCTATGCCCGATCCTAAGAAGAAATAAGGTGTAAACAGCCTTTTGCGTCTACACCAATCTTTTTTTCAGCCTGGAGGAACTCAATCACCTTCCAGGTTTTTTCTTTATTGATGTCCTTTAATGCTGAAATAACTTCTCCTGTAATCAATGATTTATTTTTTAATAAATTAAAAACCTGCGTACTTATTTTTTCAAATTCTTCCGCATTTAGTGCAGTTGCCTTTGCTTGTAAGCAAGTGTCGCAAATGCCGCATGGCGTTGTTCGTTCTCCAAAATAGTCATTAATAAAACTGCTTCTGCAGGCAGCGGTGGTCGTCGTGTAATGAATCATCTTCTCCACTCTTTTGATAAATGTTTTTTTTCGTGTATGAAGCAGGGATGGATTCAAACTGAGGTCACCAACGGCGACACGATTTTTACGAAAAATAATTTGGGGTTCGTCAACTTGAGGATTATATTCAATGACGTGAAATGAAGCAGCTTCTGAAAGTGATTTTTTCACTTCCATTTCATCTTGTTTTAATAGTTGGGCCAGTTGGCGTTCGGAAATAGCTGCAGGAAAATCAAAAATACCATCGTAGGTACGCAGTAAGGTGGTTAATAAATTTTCCTGTTTCGGATGGTCTTGTTGAAAGGTTTGTAATTGTTTTTTGGAAGTAGTGAATACGATTGTAGAGGGTGTATAATTTCTTTCATTGAATTGGATCCAGCCATCAAGTTCCAGTGCTTTTAATGCATATAATGTATCTACACTTTTCAATTTAAAATTCCTGATAAAAGTTTCGAAGTGAAATTCAAAAGAAACATCTTCTCCGGAATTTACCGGGATTTGTAAAAAATTGACAAGACCTGCATACACTTCTTTTATTTTTTCGAAAGAAGGGAAGCGGATATTATGTAATTCTTTTAATTCAATAAGTTCCTTTTCATCATACAAAAGCAGAGCATAGGCTTTTTTCCCATCACGGCCTGCTCTCCCGGCTTCCTGGTAGTAGTTTTCAAGACTGTCCGGTACATCGGCATGGATTACTAACCGTACGTCGGGTTTGTCAATCCCCATACCAAATGCATTGGTGCAAACGATTATTTTAGTCTTGTTTTCTACCCAGCTTTGTTGACGCATATCACGTTCTTCTTTTTTTAATCCTGCATGATAATACTGCGCTGCATGTCCATGCATTTGTAAAAGATTAGCCAGTTCTACGGTGCGTTTGCGGCTCTTGCAATAAACAATGCCACTTCCCTGCACTTTACTGATTACCTCTGCAAGCCTTGCGATCTTTGCATCTACTTTATTCACACTGTACGATAGGTTGGATCGCTGATAGGATTGCCTGAAAATATGATGTGTCGCAAAATTTAATTTTTCGCAGATATCTTTTTGCACATCTGCAGTTGCCGATGCAGTAAGGGCCAGGACGGGCACTCCGGGAAGTTCTTCCCGTAACTCTGATATTTTTAAATAAGAAGGCCGGAAATCGTAACCCCATTGAGAAATACAATGTGCTTCATCTACAGCTATCAGGCTGATGCCTAAAGCCGGCAGGTATTCTTTGAATAGGGAGGTTTCTAAGCGTTCAGGCGAAACGTATAATAATTTATAATTCCCGTAAGCAGCATTCTTAAGGGTTTGTACAATCATACGTCGCGACATACCTGAATAAATAGACAAGCTCGCAATACCTTTTTTTTTAAGGTTTTCTACCTGGTCTTTCATCAGGGCAATAAGGGGAGATATTACGAGGCAAGTGCCATCCTGTGCCAGCGCAGGAACCTGGTAACAAATAGATTTGCCACCGCCGGTTGGCAGTAAAGCCAATGTATCTTTTCCTGCCAGCACAGATTGTATAATGTCTTCCTGTAAAGGACGGAAATGATCGTAGCCCCAGTATGTTTTTAATATGTTTTGGATGTCGGACAAAGATGGGAAAGCTTGTGCAAGACTAAGTAAATGCAATCATTTAATTTACTTTTTTCACAAATAACCGCACAGAATTAAGTGCGAGTACAACATCGCTCAATCCCATGATCAAAGCACCATATGTGGGTCCGTATTCACCCAACAAGCCCACAGCAGCTACAGGAATTGCGACAATGTTATAGGCAAAGGCCCAGAATAAATTTTCCTTTATAGTAATAAATGTATGTCGGCCTAAACCCAGCGCCAACGGTAGTTTGGTCAAACCGCTATTCATGAGCACTACACCGGCACTTTGCATGGCAAGTTGCGATGCGTCGCTCATAGAAATGCCGATGGTAGCTTTAGCAAGGGCAGGGGCATCATTGATACCATCGCCAATCATTACGGTAGGATTTTCAGAAGTGAGGCGGGTGATGGTTTGAAGTTTTTGTTCCGGTCTCTGCTCTGCTATTACTTCATCTATTCCCAATTCATCAGCTACTTGTTTTGTTTTGGCATGTCGGTCTCCACTGAGTAAAATTGTTTTTAATCCTTTGGCTTTTAAATATTTTATAACCGATTTGGCTTCAGTTCTTAATTCATCTTTTAAATCTATCCAGCCAATCAGGCTATTATTTTTGGTTACATATATATTATGTGTATCATCTGCAGTTAATTTATTGACCGTAGCAAATGAACCTGCCTTGTATTCGTTTCCATTCGCATCTGTACCAATTACTCCTGTGCCTTTCACTTCCTGCACTTTCTTCCACCTGATTTCTGATGCCGATTTCCATTCTTCGGTAATGCTTTTGGCTAATGGATGTAATGAATATTTTTCCAATGAATAAACAATGGTTTTAAATTCAGACTCGGCCATATTTTCAAAATGAAACGAAGAAATTTTAAATTTCCCTGTTGTCAATGTACCGGTTTTGTCAAAAACCACCTGCCTGATATTTTTAAAGAGTTCTAAACTCTTTGCATTTCTAAATAAAATTCCTTGTCTTGCTGCCCGCCCTAAGCCAACAGCTATTGCCGCTGGTGTAGCAAGCCCCATAGCACATGGACATGCTATTACCAATACAGCAATGCTCCGCATCAAAGCAGGCGTAAACTGTTGGAGGTAAATCCAGTTCACTATCAAAGTAAGGACAGCAATGCCCAATACAACTGGTACGAAAATGGCACTGATGCGATCTGCTAATTTTTGCACAGGGGGTTTTTCACCTTGTGCAGTTTTTACCATGCTTACTATGTTTGATAAAACAGTGTTCCCACCCACTGCAGTTACCTGCGCCTTTACACTTCCATCTTCTATCACACTTCCGCCAATTAGATGGTCTTTCCTATGTTTTTGAACCGGTATGCTTTCTCCCGTTAAAATCGCTTCATTTACCAGCACATCTCCCCATAATATTTTACAATCCACAGGCACCTGTTCGCCGGTTCTGATAAGCACCAGATCACCCACTTTTAACCCCGTATTTTCGATGGGTAGTATCACCTCCCGATGTTCTTCATCGAAGGCAATCATATTGGCCATTACTTTTTGTGACTTTACAAGACCTTTTAATGCTCTCTGCGTGGAACGAATGGAAGCATCTTCAAGGTATTCACCAAAGAAAACCAGTGTGATGATGGTAGCAGCCGTTTCATAAAACATATAGCCTTCGCCCAAACGAAATATAGTACCTGTTAAACTATAAATAAATGCAGATGCAGCACCTATTGCGATCAGTACATTCATATTAGGCATGCCATTCCGGATGCTGTTGATAGCTGAATTCCCAAAATGCCGCATACCCACAAAAAAAACGGGCAGGCATAAAAGAAGTTGTATCAAAGGATTCATCAGCCAGTGCATGTGCACACCGGGGATCATGTGCAACGTCAGTATAAGGGTAAAAGGAAGACAGAATAAAAATCGGCGAATATTATTATATAAAAAAGGTTTCTTCCGGACCGTTTTATCATCAGCAAATGAAACTGAGTAACCAAGTCCTTCGATCCCTTTTGTAAGTTTTTCCTTAGTAATGGCACCATTTAGTTGAAAAGAAACATCGCCATCTATCGGGTTCACTGTGATATCTGTAGCGCCTGAAGTCTGCAGGTATTTATTAAGGGTGAGTGCACAATTAGCACAAGTCATCCCATCTACTTTCCACTCTACCTTTTCCATTTGGGCAAAGTTATAGATCATGCAATTCCTTGAATCTTCGAAGGGGGATTATCTTTTCAACTCCGTTGCAATTGCTTGTTAATTTTGTGAAATGACGTTTTATGTTCCCCTGAAGGAATTGAAAAGTTTTTCAAAAAAATTCTGGGATGATGCAGGAGGGGGCCGGGTGTGGGCATTCCATGGCGAAATGGGAGCTGGTAAAACCACAACAATAGCGGCACTTTGTAAAGAAAAAGGAGTGCAATCAAAGGTGAGTAGCCCTACCTTTTCTATAATAAACGAATACGAGTACAATCAAAGAAATGAAAGGGGAAGTATTTTCCATATTGATCTGTATCGCCTGAACAGTAGGGAAGAAGTATTTCAGGCAGGCGTAGAAGATTGTATCCTGAGTAATGAATTTTGCTTTGTTGAATGGCCCCAAAAAGCTTTGTATTTATTCGATGAAAAAGTAATTCATGTATTTATGAGATCGATAGCTTTTGAAACAAGTGAAATTAAAATAATACCTGCTTCACAGATCGATACCAGCTCTTTCAAAGAACAATCGTAATTTGTAATGTAAATTTGCGGCACTCTTGTAGTGCCCTCATTATGTCTTATCCCAAACCTTATATCAGCACATCATTCAGTTATGAAACCCTGGAAGAGACTCTGGACATTAAACCTAAGGGTGCTCAACTACATATTGGTATTCCAAAAGAAATAGCTTTCCAGGAAAACCGTATTGCTCTGACACCTGATGCTGTGAGTGTTTTAGTGAGCAATGGGCACCAGGTAACGATCGAGCATAACGCCGGTGAAGCAGCTCACTTTGCGGATAAAGACTACAGCGAAGCAGGCGCCCGGATTGTATATAGCCGCGAAGAAGTTTATAAATCTCCGATACTCGTGAAAAGTGCGCCGGTGGTGGACGACGAACTAGGTTTTTTGCAAATGAACCAGTTGATTGTGTCGCCTATTCACCTCAGTGTTATGAAGGCTGAGTTGTTGCAAAAAATGATGGAGAAACGCATTACTGCCATTTCATTTGAAAATCTAAAAGACGATAGTGGTTCGTACCCTATCGTACGCAGCATGAGTGAAATAGCCGGCAGCGCAGTTATGCTGATTGCTGCACAATACCTTGGTTCTGCCAATCATGGGAAAGGTGTGTTGCTGGGGGGGATATCAGGGATTGCACCTACAAAAGTCATTATCATCGGCGCAGGAATCGTTGGTGAATATGCGGCAAGGGCGGCTTTAGCTTTAGGAGCGTCAGTTAAAATTTTTGATAATAGTGTTTACCGTCTCAAAAGGCTGCAAAATAATATAGGCCAACGCTTATGGACATCAGTACTAGAGCCCCGTATGCTTGCGAAACAATTAAAAACCTGTGAAGTAGCCGTGGGTGCATTAGGCTCTGAAACCGGTAGAACTCCGGTAGTGGTTACTGAAGAGATGGTCAGTAGTATGCGTACCGGTAGTGTGGTCATTGATGTAAGCATTGACAGGGGTGGTTGTTTTGAAACGGCGGAGATCACATCTCACGAAGACCCTATTTTTTTAAAATATGGAGTTATACATTATTGTGTGCCCAACATTCCTTCAGGTTTTGCCCGTACTGCTTCTCAGGCTATCAGTAATGTGCTGATGCCTCTATTGCTGGAAGCGGGTGAAGATGGTGGTTTCGAACACATGGTTTGGCACCAGATTCATCTGCGCAGTGGTATTTATATTTTCAAAGGCGCACTTACTAATTTTCATCTAAGCGAACGCTTTAATTTAAAATACACTGATCTTAACTTACTGATCGCGAGTCAGCGTTAGCATTTTTGTAATCGTTGATCGCTATGTGTTTTGTGCAAAAGCTGTATTCCAATACATCATTGGAACAAATGATTACAATTTTTCCATTGCAATATTCCCGGATTAATGAATGATATAGTTCGATCCCCCGCGCATCAAGGTTTGTTGTAGGCTCATCAAGCAACAAAAGAGGCGTGTTGGAAAAAAAGGCTTGTGCCAGTTTCACCCTTTGTTTCATTCCGGAAGAAAACTGATTGATGGGCTTTTTAGCTGCATGTTCGAGCCCCACAACTTCCATGATTTTTTTAGCATGCATTCCTTGTATAAAAGGTTTAAACTGATTATGAAAGCGCAGAAATTCAGAGAGTGTCATTTCCTCTACTACTTCCATATATGGGGCAGAAAATGAAATGTAACGATAATATCTTTCATTTTCCTCCTTTTTATTTCCGTTAATATATTCCATTTTCCCTTCGCTCAATTGCATCATATTCCCAATGCACTGAAGAAGAGTTGACTTCCCTGAACCGTTCGGGCCCGTAATGGCGTAGGCATAATCTGTAGTAAATTCAAAGTGTAAGTGACGGAATATCCATTCCCGGTTGAAGCGTTTACCGGCATCAGAAAGCAAGATCTTCATCAAGGCCGTTTTTTGAGTAGCGCTTTATTATCCCCGTTTTCGATTCGTTCACGAAAGAGAGTATTTCATTTTTCAATGGACAATCAGGCACTTCATCCTTTATCATTTTTAACGCCGTGGTAGTGCTGTGATTGCCTACAAAAAGAAGATGATATATTCTGGAAATAATATCAATCTGATCCTGTGGAAATGCACGGCGCTGTAGTCCTACAATATTCAAGCCCATATAAGACATGGGTTCACGAGCTGCTTTTACATAAGGGGGAACGTCTTTGCGAATTACAGTATGCCCTGCAATATAAGTGTGAGAACCAATACGTGTGAACTGGTGTGCACCGGCAAGACCACCAATGATAGCAAACTCACCAATATCTACATGACCTGCTAACTGTACACCATTAGCGAGTATGGAACTGTTGCCAACCTTGCAATCATGTGCTATATGGGCATAAGCCATTATAAGACAATTTTCTCCAATTACCGTTTTCCATTTATCCTTAGTGCCCCGGTTTACAGTTACAAATTCGCGTATGGTGGTGTTATTACCTATTTCAACTGTTGTTTCTTCGCCTTTATATTTCAGATCCTGAGGAATGGCACCGATGACTGTGCTTGGAAATATTTTGCAATTGTTACCAATCCGGCTATGGGGCATCAACACAACGTGCGACATGATATGGCTATCATCACCTATAGTTACTTTGTCGTGGATGACAGCGAATGGATCAATAGTGATATTGGAACCCAGTTTAGCATTTGGATGTATCGATGCCAGGGAAGAGATCATTCTTTTACTTTAGGTTTCTTTACTATCTGTGCTACCATGTCGGCTTCTGCCACCAATTTGTCACCAACAAAAATAGTCCCTTTCATTTCACAAATACCACGGCGAACCGGGTTGCTTAATTCCATTTTTAAAATCATGGTATCTCCCGGCACTACTTTATTTTTAAACTTACAATTATCGATTTTCAAAAAATAAGTATCATAAGAATGATCAGGATCATCGGGTATGGTAAGAATGCCACCAGCCTGGGCCAACGCCTCACACTGCAGTACACCGGGAAAAATAGAATTACCGGGAAAATGACCCTGAAAAAAAGGCTCATTATAGGTTACATTTTTTATAGCGATGACATGCTTATCGGTAAGCTCGATTACCTTATCAATCAATAAAAAAGGGTAACGATGGGGCAGTTTTTTTTCTATTGCCTGAATATCAAAAATAGCCGGCTTTGTAGGATCGTAAACTGGTATCTGTTGCCTGTGCTTGTATTTTTTTATATGCTCTTTTATCTTTCTTGCAAAAGCTACATTGCTGGAGTGGCCTGGCCTATTGGCTATTATATGTGCTTTGAAAGGATAGCCAACCAAAGCCAGATCACCGATTACATCTAAAAGCTTATGACGTGCGGGTTCATTGGGAAAGCGTAATTCGAGGTTATTTAAAAAACCCCCTTCATTGATCTTCACATCTTTTTTATCAAAAACTTTGGCAATGCGTTGTACCTGTTCCTCCGTTACCGGCTTATCTACTACTACTATTGCATTATTGATATCCCCTCCTTTTATCAGGTTGTGCTCTATTAAATATTCGAGTTCATGGAAAAATGAAAAAGTGCGGCAGGGAGCTACTTGTTTATTGAATTCAGAAATATGGGTGAGGGCAGCATGTTGGGTACCTAATACAGGGGAATTAAAATCAATAAGGGTATTAACCCGAAAGTGATCATAGGGCAGCGCCACCATTTCCACTTTTTTATTTTCATCTGTAAAAGAGATATTATGTTGGAGGGTGTAATAAATTTTATGGGCTTCCTGTTTTTTAATTCCTGTTTTTTCGATGCATTCTACAAACGGAGCTGCGCTTCCGTCAAGTATGGGTACCTCCGGACCATTCAGTTCAATCACCACATTATCTACCCGGCAACCTACAAGAGCTGCAAGTAAATGCTCGACGGTGCTGATCTTTGCACCATTTGCTTCAATGGTAGTGCTGCGTGTTGTTTCTACTACATTGTCCACATCTGCTTTCACAGTTGGCTTTCCGGCTATATCCACTCTTTGAAAAATGATACCCGTATTAGGTTCTGCAGGCTTAAGCAACATCTCTACTAATTGGCCTGAATGAATACCTACTCCCCTAATGGATGTTTCGGCAGCGATTGTATGTTGAAATTCGGGTTCCTGTTGATTATCGGAAGGCATGAAGCGAAAGTAAGAAACAATCCCAAAACCATATTTACATCCTTTTGACAATAGTGAAAGGGTTTTAAATCTAAATTTGCCGGTCATGCCACAGATCTCTCCTTTTCCCGGTACTGAAATACAAGGTGCTGAAGACAATCTTATTCTTGATATAAGTCAGCAAATTCCTGGTACTGTTCAATACAACATAAAACGTTACACCAAACCAGCAGGGTGGATGGGGGAAGATATGGGTATGTTACATTACCATTACGACGGGACTAAAAAAGAACAAAACACACTAGAATTGCGGTTTTGTGTCACAGGCAATATGTATTGTCGTGATCAATCCGCAAGTTGCAAAGGGTGCATCGCACATCAACACCTGAATTGCAGTGAAGAAATAGAAACGCTAAGCCTGCTTAGTTTTGTTTTTAGCGCTCCGTTGTTGAGCCAATTTGTGAGTTCAGGAGTAAATGGCTCTGTTTTTAGCAAAAACATTCTGCATTTTGATCATTTCGAATCTTTCTCAACAACCATCCCTCTATTCAGTAAGATAAGAAGTGTGTTGGGCAGCTTGTTGACACATTCTTATTCTGGCACTCTTGAAAATATTTATGTAAATGCACAAACACAAATGTTATTGGTCTATAGTCTTCAATGTGCACTTGGTGAAGAAGAGATCAATTCAATCAGTTGCAAATTTTTATCTAATGAGGAAGACCGTAAAAAAGTATTGAAGGCAAGAGAAATTCTGATTCAACATATAGGTGAACCCATTACGATCAAAGAATTGAGCCGCAAAGCAGGAATCAATGAATGTTATTTGAAAAAAGGTTTTAAAGAATTGTTTGGTACTACGATTTTTGAATTTTACCAAAGTCAGAGAATGGAACATGCCAAGTACCTGCTTTATGAAAAGGGCTTGAGTGTAACCGATGTTTCAGCATTATTGGGCTATTCTTATATATCACATTTTTCCACTGCTTTCAAAAAACATACAGGCATAAAACCCTGCGAGCTATTATTGCGGCCCCCTCTTACCCGGTAGAGCCCCTGTCCCCCGGTGGGGGAACTTAGGTCAAGATTTTCTTTTATTTGTTAAGGCATGTTAGAGTAATACTTTGTTTTTTCTTAACTGTTTGTGTAGGGAGGACTGCATAATACTCATCAGAATACGAAAGTGTCGGTCATTAAAAAGACAGACGTTTTGGAATACGTTGATGGCAAAAAATCATCGGACAGATGACAAGAATTATTTGAAAATATAATGTCGGCGGAGTACGAAATAATTTTATTTTGCATTGAGCAAGTGACGGTGAATAGTATTGAAAAAAATCAATTCAAAATTTCTTGAACACTCGTTTTTGCAGCTTCGAGGGTATCGTCCAGATCTTTATAGCTTAAAGCATTATTTACAAACCATGTCTCAAATGCAGAAGGCGGCAGATAAATACCACGGCCTAACATAGCATGAAAAAATTTAGCAAAAAGCGAATTGTTGGCAGCGGCTGCTGAAGCAAAATCCACGACCGGTTGTTCACTGAAGTGTATGGAGATCATGCTACCGAGTTGATTGATCACTACAGGGGTATTGGAAGCATCAAATACTTTTTGCAAGCCCACATTCAAATAGCTAGTTTTTTCTTCGAGTTCTGAATAAATGGAAGGGTTGTTTTTTAATTCATCTAACAGAGTGAATCCTGCGATCATAGCAAGTGGATTCCCGCTCAAGGTTCCAGCCTGGTATACATTACCTAATGGTGCAATATGCTTCATGATTTCATGCTTTCCACCAAAAGCGCCGACCGGCATACCAGCACCTATCACTTTGCCATAGGTAACGAGGTCTGCATCTATGCCTAACCTTTCCTGTGCACCACCAGGCGCCAAACGAAAACCAGTCATCACTTCATCGATGATGAAAACGATATTTTCATCATCGCAGAGTTGCCTCAGGCCCTGTAAAAACCCTGGTTGCGGAATTATGCAACCCATATTGCCGGCAACCGGTTCTATAATAATGGCCGCAACCTGATCTTTATTTTCACTTATAAGTTTTCGTACAGCATCCAGATCGTTGTATGCAGCAGTTAATGTATCGGCAGCAACACCTGCGGTAACACCGGGCACAGTTTGAATATCTAAAGTAGCCACTCCGCTTCCGGCTTTTACTAAAAATGAATCAGCATGCCCATGATAACATCCTTCAAATTTGATGATCTTATTTCTACCGGTATAACCTCTTGCCAAACGAATAGCACTCATGCAAGCTTCGGTTCCACTGCTTACCATTCGAATGAGGTCAATATTTTTGGTCATGCTTTTGATCAACTCGGCTATCTCTATTTCCAACTCGGTAGGCGCTCCAAACGAAGTGCCTTCCAGAGCTTTTTCCTGAATAGCTTTTACCACAGGTGCATGCGCATGTCCAAGTATCATCGGCCCCCATGAATTTATATAATCAATATATTTATTACCATCCACATCGTATAGGTAAGCCCCTTTTGCACTCTTTATAAAAACCGGTGTTCCACCCACACTTTTGAATGCACGCACCGGTGAATTAACTCCACCCGGAATGCTCTGTTGTGCCCTGTCGAAAAGTTCTTTGCTGTTAATGGTGTTCATAATTTTTAATGTCAAGTTTTGTAGAAGGCTGTATTATAAGTTGAATGTTGTTACAGTATGTACAAGTGTGCGACGCAACAAACGATGACAGGATTACAACAGCTAAGTACAAAATATTCCCAATGCAATTAGCTAATCACCACATCGGCATATCGGCACATCAGCTAGTCGGCACATCAGCTAATCAACCTCACTGCATCTTTTGCAAAGTAAGTCGCTATCAAATCAGCACCTGCTCTTTTGATACAGGTAAGTGTTTCGAGTATTGCTTTATTTTCATCTATCCAGCCCATTTTGGCTGCTGCTTTTATCATAGCATATTCACCACTGATATTATACACACTGACCGGCACATCTACCGCATTTTTTACTTCACGAACTATGTCGAGGTAAGGCAAGCCGGGTTTCACCATTACAATATCAGCGCCCTCTTCCACATCCATAAGCGCTTCTTTTACAGCTTCTATCCGGTTGGCATAATCCATTTGGTACGTTTTTTTATCACCGAAACCGGGTGCACTGTCCAGTGCATCTCTGAATGGTCCATAAAAGCAGGAAGCATACTTAGCACTATAAGCCATGATACCTACTTTAGTGAAATTGTTCTCTTCCAATCCTTCGCGGATTGCGCCTATTCTACCATCCATCATATCGCTTGGCGCTACCATATCAGCACCGGCTTCTGCATGAGAAATACTCATTTTCACAAGTGCTTCTACAGTTTTATCATTCAATATTTCACCATCTTTTACAATGCCATCATGACCGTAAGATGAATATGGATCAAGCGCTACATCAGTCATAATATAGATTTCAGGCACTGCATCTTTGATTGCTTTTATACTGCGTTGCATTAAGCCATCTTTATTCCATGCTTCTTTTCCTGTATTGTCTTTTTAAAATAAAATAATTATTTATTATTTATCAATAATTATTTACTGATTTTTGCCTAAATAAACTCATTTTCAAATGACATCTCAAACTTCATCTATCCTCAAAACAATGAATGTAATCCTCTGGATCATATTTATTGGTCTTTGTATTAAAACCGGAGCCTTACTCTTTTCATTTTTTGTAAGCTTGTTTATCAATGCTGAGGGTGCTAAAATTTATATTTAGGTCTTAATCTTTCGGAGCTATATTCTTATGACATCAGGTATTATGTTTCGTTGGGATCTCTCATAATTTTCTTATCTGGGCTAAAGGCTTTCATTGCTTTTTTGGTAGTAAAGATTTTTTTGAAGTTCAACTTTTCCAATCCTTTCAATGCAAATGTGGTTCCATTGATTTCTCAAATTAGTCAACTTGCATTAGGCGCTGGAATTTTAGAAATAATTACAGCTGGTTATAGCAAGTGGTTAATAAAAAAAGGAGTTTCTATATCAGAAAGTGGTGGTGGTGCAGAGTTTTTGTTTTTGGCAGGAGTAATTTTTATTATAGCAGAGGTCTTTAAGAAAGGTGTTGCAATCCAAACAGAAAATGATTTAACCGTGTAACCTATGCCAATAATCGTAAATGTAGACGTGATGATGGCTAAACGGAAAATGTCTTTAAACGAACTTTCTGAAAAGGTGGAATTGACCTTATCAAATCTTTCAATATTAAAAACCGGAAAGGCAAAAGCAATCCGCTTTAGCACGTTAGATGCTATTTGTAAAGCATTAAATTGTCAGCCTGGCGACGTTTTGGAATACGTTGATGGCAAAAAATCATCGAACAGATGACAAGAATTATTTGAAAATATAATGCCGGCGGAGTACGAAATAATTTTCCTTTGCATTAAGCAAGAGACGGTGAATAGTAT
>MWVX01000335.1_pt1 | contig 14148 bp, 11 predicted proteins | sample 1047311 | NCBI WGS metagenome assembly MWVX01 (sample SAMN06349984, study PRJNA376086) | soil metagenome | isolation source: MtG-4 sample Antarctic (ecotone) soil | place: Antarctica | collected 2015-01-13 | reverse complement strand
TTCCATTGACGAACTTGCTGCTTCCTAATGATGAACCACTTAAGTATGAAAAACGTTTTTCTAACTGTTTTGGTCATAGTACTTGCGGAGCGGTAAGTGCGGCCATCAAAAGCCCTAATGATCCTGCCGGGCATATAGTTACTCTGATCAATGCCATAAAACCTGCAGTAACGGAAACCAAATCTATGCAGGGAGACAGGTTGGAAAATACAGTAAGAAGAAACGTAATAAACCAGGTAAATGAACTACGTCAACTGGAATCTGTCTTGAGTCGTGGTTATGACAAAGGCGATTTGCTGATCATTGGGGCAGTTTACAATCTGGCCACAGGTAAGGTTGAATTTTTAAAAGAAACATTAGAGAATTTACCCCAAACGCAGTATAAAAAAAATGACATAACGGGTAAATAAGATGATTTCTTTTCTCAAGAAATAATTAATTAGTAAAGTCATCAAAGTCTTTTAAGCATTCATTTTTAGCTATAATTTTCCTGTAACAAGTTCCCCTACTTTTGTTTGATGTTAAAGGTCGGAATTTTAGGTGGAGGTCAATTAGGCAGAATGTTATTGCAGGCGGTGGCAAATTATCATGTAGAAACCTATGTTTTAGAAAATGATGAGTTTTGTCCTGCAGCTCACTTATGCCATCATTTCGTAAAAGGGAATATTACGGATTACAATACTGTTTACCATTTTGGAAAATCGCTTGACGCTATCACCATTGAAATAGAAAATGTAAACCTTGATGCCCTTGACAAACTCGAAGCAGAGGGAGTAAAAGTTTATCCTAAACCCGCTGTTTTAAGAATAATCAAAAACAAAATATTTCAAAAAAAATTCTATGCGGAACATGAAATACCTACTCCGGATTTCGTAATCACCAATGACCTTGCTGAACTCCAGGATCACTTATCTTTTTTACCTGCTGTACATAAAATAGCTGAGGGGGGCTACGATGGCAGAGGTGTTAAAGTACTGATCAACGCAGATGAAATTGAAAATGGTTTTTGCGATCCCGCCATCCTGGAAAAGCAAGTACAAATAAAAAGGGAGATTGCACAAATAATAGCAGTGGCCCAAGACGGAAAAATTGTTTTGTACCCACCTGTTGAAATGGTTTTTAATAAAGATCTGAATTTACTTGATTACCAGATATGCCCTGCCGGAATCACTGAACCAATACTCTGGAAGGTGGAAGCAGTAGCCATGAAGGTTGTAAAGAATTTTAATTCGCCGGGTTTGTTTGCCGTAGAGCTTTTCCTTGATAGGGATGATAATGTTTGGGTGAATGAAACAGCGCCGCGGGTTCACAACAGCGGACACCATACGATCGATGCACATTATTGCTCACAGTTTGATATGCTCTGGAGAATAATATTGAATTATCCTTTAGGAAACACCAATGCTATGTTTCCATCGGTAATGGTTAACATTTTGGGAAATAAAGAATTAACAGGTAGGCCGGAATATGAAAATATCAATCAGTTGCTTAAAATAGAAAATTCATTTCTGCATTTATACGGTAAAAGAGAAATAAAGCCAGGCAGAAAAATGGGACATATTACCATTGTAAGTGCAGACAGCCACGACCTCGTTCATAAAGCAAATAAGGTGAAACAAATATTAACCACTGACTAATTTATCCTCTGTATAAACCGCTTATCATCTAAGACAAGGTTAAATAATGTTAATGCCAGAGATTACTCTCTTGAATAAAAATATCTTCTTCAATAAGGAGTATTTTTGATGTTCTACCATCAATCAAAATCACTTGTGAATAAATATTTTATTTATATCATCCTTGCCTTATTCATTTTCACTTACAGTTTGAGCTCCTGTACGAGCAAGAAAAAGGAGGAAGCTGCTTTGCAACAAAAAGCAGGTCCACGTCCTCCCGCCAAAGTAGAGGCCTTTATTGCCGAAACAAAAACGATAAGTGAAGCGATTGATATTCCGGGAAATATTGTCTCTGGAGAATCTACAGAAGTGCACCCCGAAGTGGCGGGCAGAATTACGGCTTTATATATAAAAGAAGGAACTTATGTTAATAAAGGAGCAGTATTGGCCAAGCTCTATGATGCAGACCTCCAGGCGCAACGCCGAAAATTACAGGTGCAGTTAAAAATGGCCCAGCAAACAGAAGCCCGGTACAATCAATTACAAAAAATCGGTGGTATCAGTAAACAGGATTACGATGTGACAGCACTCCAGGTAAGTAATATCAGGGCTGATCTTGCCATAATACAAACTGAAATAGCACGGACCGTGGTAAGAGCACCCTTTAGCGGTAAGCTGGGGCTGAAGGAGATTAGCATCGGAGCTTATGTTACACCCGCAAGCGTACTTACCTTTATCCAAAAAACAAGTGGCCTTCGAATTGATTTCAATGTTCCTGAAAAATATAGCGGGGTCATAAAAAAGGGTCAATATGTAAACTTCACTGTGGAAGGAAGTGAACGTGCCTACACAGCCATGATTATGGCTACTGAAACAGGAATTGAAGAAACTACCCGCAGCTTAACCGTCCGTGCTCAAGTAAAAGGAAGCGAAGCAGGATTATTGCCTGGTGGTTTTGCAAAAGTGCGCCTGGCATTTGCACCCGATCATAATGCGGTAATGATACCTTCGCAGGCTATTATACCACAGGCCCGAGGAAAAAAAGTATATGTGTATAAAGACGGCAAAGCAAACTTTGTAGAGGTAACGACAGGTTCCAGAGATTCATCCAAAGTACAAATCTTAAGCGGGATTACTACAGGTGACACAGTGATCATAACAGGTTTGTTAGGATTAAAACCCGATGCAAAGGTTACCATTCAAAAAGTGGTGAACCAATCTTCTTCAAGCGCTTCGTCGAAAAGTGAAGTGAGGGATTCTGCAAAAAGCGAACAGCAAACAAAGACCACAATTTATTAAAAGCGTTTCGATTATTTGTGCAAGAATGTAAGTTGTATAATTAATAATTAAATACCCGTTTGGGAATCTTGTAAGATGTATGAATATATCTGAGGTTAGTTTACGAAGACCGGTGTTGGCTATTGTACTGAACTTGATCATTATTGTTTTTGGACTTATCGGATTTAAATTTTTAGGCGTAAGAGATTATCCTGCCATTGATCCCCCAAATATTAATGTACGCACTTCTTATGGGGGCGCTAATCCTGATATTATTGAAACCCAGATAACCGAACCGCTTGAAAAAGCAATCAATGGAATTTCAGGAATTAAAAATATTACCTCCTCCAGCAATGCAGGTTCCAGTAATATTAATGTAGAGTTTGATTTGGGTGTGGATCTTGAAGCTGCTACTAATGATGTTCGTGACAAGGTTTCCCAGGCTTCCCGTTCTCTTCCGCGAGATCTCGAATCGCCACCGGTTGTGTCAAAAGCAGATGCGTCATCAGATCCGATACTTTCCATGACTGTGCAGAGCAACACACGGAACCAACTTGAAATATCTGAGTGGGCAAATAATGTTTTGGTTGAACGGATTCAAACAATTCAGGGTGTCAGCGCCATTCAAATATGGGGTGAGAAACGGTATGCCATGCGTATTTGGTTTGACCCGGGAAAATTAACAGCCTTTTCATTAACACCTGCGGATGTACAAACAGCCTTGCTTCGTGAGAATGTAGAACTGCCATCAGGTAAGATTTCCGGTAATGCGACAGAACTTACTGTCCGAACTTTTGGAAGCTTAAATACCGAAGAAGAATTCAATAATATTCCTATCAAAAATGTGTCAGGCACGGATATACGTGTACGAGATGTTGGCGAAGCCGTACTGGGGCCGGAAAACGAAGAATCGCAATTAAGGGAAAGTGGTATTCCAATGATTGCTCTGGCAATCATTCCACAACCGGGATCGAATTATGTATCCATTTCCAATGAATTTTACAAGCGCTTTGAACAGTTGAAAAAAGAAATGCCGCAGGATATCACTATGAATATTGCGCTTGACCAAACCCGGTTTATCAAGCGTTCTATATCTGAGGTAAAAGAAACATTGCTTATTTCCATTGTGTTGGTGATATTGATTATTTATTTATTCTTCAGGGATTGGTTAATTGCCATTCGTCCGCTTATTGACATTCCTGTTTCCCTGATCGGGGCGTTTTTTATTATGTACCTCTGTGGCTTTACCATTAATGTTCTTTCTCTTCTTGCTATTGTGCTTGCAACAGGTTTGGTGGTAGATGATGGTATAGTAGTTACCGAAAATATTTACAAAAAAATGGAGCAGGGAATGAACAAATGGCAGGCTGCAAAAGAAGGATCTAAGGAGATCTATTTTGCGGTAATTGCTACTTCCATCACGCTTGCTGTTGTTTTTCTACCCATTATATTTCTTGAAGGATTTGTTGGACGTTTATTCCGCGAATTTGGAATAGTAGTAGCCGGCGCTGTACTAATTTCTGCTTTTGTATCATTGACGTTAACGCCTGTACTGAACGTGTGGATGAGTAAAAAAGATGTGCATAAACATTCGTGGTTTTATCGGAAAACAGAACCTTTTTTCAGGGAAATGGAAAACGGATATACCAACTTACTAAACAAATTCATGAAAGTACGCTGGATGGCTTTTGTTATCACAGTTATAAGTGGCGGGCTGATTGTATTGATCGGCAGCAGTCTTCCATCGGAACTTGCACCTATGGAAGACCGGAGCCAATTTCGTTTACAGGTATCTGCACCTGAAGGCACTGCTTATGATTACATGGATGCATATGTAGATAAGCTCAGTACGTTTATGATGGATTCTGTACCGGAAAGACAAGTGGTGTTATCCATAACTGCGCCTGGCTTTGCGGGTGGTGCTACCAATTCGGGTTTTGTATGGGTCACTTTAGTTGACCCTAAAAAAAGAGGCCGTTCTCAAAAAGAAATAGTGGAAATGGTGAATAAAAACCTGCCACGTTTCAATGAAGGAAGAGCGTTTGCTATTGAAGAACAAACCATTTCCGTCAACCGACGTGGGGGTCAACCTGTGCAGTTTGTTTTACAAAACAATGATTTCAACAAGCTCACACAGATATTGCCACGATTTCTTGAAGAAGCCAATAAGAACCCGATATTCCAGGGTCTAGATGCTGATCTTAAATTCAATAAACCAGAGCTACGCATCAATGTGGATCGCCTGAAAGCAAGTGAGTTAGGGGTAAGCGTAGAAGATGTTTCGCAGACATTACAGCTAGCTTTAAGCAACAGAAGGCTTGGATACTTTACTAAGGAGGGAAAACAATACCAGGTGATGGGGCAGGTAGCACGGAGCGACCGCGATGACCCTACTGACCTCAAGGGATTGTATGTACGCAATCGTGAAGGACAGATGATAAGCCTTGATAACCTGGTAAGCTTTGAAGAGGCAACTACACCATCCACCATTTACCATTTCAATCGTTTTAAAGCAGCCACCGTTTCCGCAGGACTGGCACCGGGAAAAACTGTAGGTGATGGAATCAAAGCAATGCAGGAGATCGCTGATAACTTGTTGGATGAAACATTTGCCACTCAATTATCCGGTTCCTCCCGCGACTACGCTGAAAGTGGCAGTAATACAAACTTCGCCTTGTTTTTAGCACTTGGTTTAATCTTTTTAATATTAGCAGCACAGTTTGAATCGTTTATTGATCCTTTAATTATTATGTTCACAGTACCGCTGGCTATAGCGGGTGCATTATTATCGTTGTGGATTTTTGGACATACGCTTAATATATTTTCACAGATCGGTATGATCATGTTGATAGGGTTGGTGACAAAAAACGGAATTCTGATTGTAGAATTTGCCAACCAACAACGCCTGAAGGGAATGGAGAAAACGGAGGCAGCCATTTATGCTGCAAGTCAGCGTTTGCGACCCATTTTAATGACAAGCCTTGCTATGGCTCTGGGGGCTTTACCTATTGCCCTATCACTTGGTGCAGCAGCTACCAGTCGCATACCATTGGGTATTGTAATCGTAGGGGGGATTATTTTTTCTTTAATACTTACTTTATTTGTTGTGCCCGCAATGTATTCTTACTTATCGACAAAAAAGAAAAGAAGTGAACTTGATATACTGGAGGAAGCAGAACATACAAATCAAAAGCAGGTACTTGAACATGCTTAAAATTACCTGTACGATGATCACGAAAAATTAATGCACATGGATCGAAACCCATTATATATAGTACTGTTTTTTTTATGCATACCTTTTATTTCGGTTGCTCAATCACGGCCACTTACACTAAATGAAGTGATTGCTCTTTCATTGCAAAACAATTACGATATCCAGCTTTCAAGGAATGATTCTACACTCGCAGCCCTGAATAATTCTTATGCACAGTATGCACTATTTCCAAGACTCAATGCAAATGGCGGACTGGTATTCAATAATAATACACAAAAACAGGAACTTGCCAACGGAACAAAACGGGGAGGCGACATCCGCTCCAATAATCTTGCAGCTTCTGTAAATCTTGACTGGACATTATTTGATGGCTTTCGCATGTTCATTGCCCGTAAGCGTTTGAACGAATTGGTAACACTTGGTGCGCTGCAAATTAAGTCCCAGGTGATAACAACTGTAGCAGAAGTGATGCGTACCTATTACGACATCGTAAGGCAGGAGCAACAGTTGCGGGCAATAGAAGAGCAAATGCAACTGAGTGAAGAAAGACTCAAAATAGCACAATATAAATTCGACATTGGGACTGGAGCTAAACCGGATGTACTTCAGGCGCAAATTGATTTGAACGGACAAAAATCAGCCCACCTGACACAACAGGCTACAATTAATAAACTTAAAGAGTTTTTAAATGACCTGTTGGCGATACCACTTACAAATGAATTCATAATAGCTGATACTTCTATCAATATAAATACAAATCTGTTGTTGACCGAAGTACAATCAGGAATTGATGTTACCAGCCCCCAATTATTACTGGCAAAGCAAAACCTTGTGCTTGCTGATCTGGCTTTGCAGGAGCGGAGGGCGGAACGATTTCCAACTGTTGAATTTAATTCAGCGTACAATTTCAGCCGTACAAAAAATCAGTCCGTTGTCAATGAGATCACGCAACCATTGTTCAATCAAAATAAAGGATTGAATTATGGACTCACTGCAACCATCCCCATCTTTAACGGGTTCACGAATAAACGCCTGACAAGGGTTGCACAACTTGACATAGAATACCAGCAATTATTTTACAAAAGAAGCCTGGCAAGTATCAATACCAGTATTTCCAGTGCTTACCGCGATTATGATCTTTATAAACGAACTTTAGTTCTTGAAGAAGAAAATTTGAAATTGGTGAGAGAAAATTTATTTATTGCCAGGGAAAGATATCGTCTTGGTATATCAACGTTTCTGGAAATGAGAGAAGCACAGCAAAGCCTTGCTGATGCCACCACACGACTGATACAGGCAAGATATAACATTAAAATAGCTGAAATTGAGATCATGAGATTAAGAGGAGATTTGGTAAAGTAAGTTGTAGTTTATAGTTTTTAGTTTACAAAATTTCCAGAGGTTTAGAAAATCACTTTTTTTCAAAAAAATTTTGAAAAAATTTATCCTTGGCAGATGAAACAAAAATAATTACTTCACCTGTGAATCTCAATAAAACTGACTAAAAAGGCTAAAAATTAAAGGGAGGAGAATAGGATGGAACAACTACAAACTACAAACTACAAACTTGAAACTCCTCTCGTTTCTATAATCATGGGCAGCGATTCAGATCTACAGATAATGCAGGCCGCAGCTGACATACTAAGGGAATTACAAATAGAATTTGAGTTGACTGTTGTTTCTGCCCACCGAACGCCGGAACGTATGTTTGAATATGCCAGATCTGTTGCAGCACGGGGATTGAAAGTCATCATAGCAGGAGCCGGTGGGGCAGCGCATTTACCAGGTATGGTCGCTTCTATTAGTCCTTTGCCTGTAATTGGTGTCCCCATCAAATCAGATAATTCCATTGATGGGTGGGATTCCGTTTTATCCATTTTACAAATGCCTGCGGGAGTACCTGTAGCTACAGTTGCTTTGAATGGAGCAAAAAATGCAGGTATATTAGCAGCCCAAATCATTGGAACGTCGGATGAGTCTGTATTATCTAAAATCATTGCTTACAAACAAAAACTTCAAAATGAGGTTGGTAAAAAAATTACCGATTTGCGTGATGCTGGCTGGCCTAATAATTTCGATCAATAGCTGCAAAAAAAATTCTGCACCTGTTCTAAGTTTTATTTCCACTACCCTACTCGACAGCTTTCCTTCAGCCTCTGCTATTGAATATTATAAAGATCAATTGTATATTTTTGGTGACGATGCATCTAGTCTCCTTGTATTAGATACCAACTATCAAATCCGGAATACAATAAGATTTTTGAGCGATACTTCATACCGCATAGCCAAAGAAACTAAACCTGATGTTGAATCTGCGGCAATATTCAAACAAGGAAATACAATTTACTTATACGGCTTTGGCTCAATGTCATCACCTGCGAGAAAAGTATTTTTCTGCTTTCCATTATCTCAACCAAATATTTTTAAAAGACAAAATTCCATTTTAACAGACACCACTATAATTGAAGAATTGAATATTGAAGGTGCTGCCTTTGTAAATGGTGATTTGTATTTTTCCAATCGTGCCAATACGACACACACTATCAACAAAATCATTAAAAATAAATTTCATCTGAATCATTCCGAAATCGCAAGTTATACAACAGTGTCAGCGCAGGAATTACATCTGCCCCCTACAAAATCTATTGCAGGTGTTTCAGGACTTTATTATGTTGCAGAAAAAGACCTTATGCTTTTTACCGCATCAGAAGAAAACACTCCAAATGCAATAGACGATGGTGAGATAGGTGAAAGTTATTTAGGATATATCCACCGGTTTTCAAAAGAAAAAGGGGGAAGCATAAAAGTAAAATACCTGGTAAAATTATCGGAGGTCGATAGTGTTCTTCTTAATCAGAAAATAGAATCTCTTTGTGTGCAGCATGTGAAAGGGGACAAAATGCTACTACACTTAGTAGCAGATAATGATAATGGGAAAAGTGTACTTTTCAAGATGGTATGCATTTTCCCACTATGATTTTGCTTCATATTGTGTGGGCTGTAATTTATCAGGCAGCCTTTGTTTACATTATCCAAATTAGCATAATGCAGTCATCTACAGGTATTAAAAGCACAGTTACATCTAAAACTTACTTGTAAAAGTCAAAATTGTGAATTGCTGATGAAGTGTAGGGCTTTCCTCATAAATCCTATTTATTAATAACTTTCCGTGCCTTGCATAGAGCCCGCTTATATTTTCCACCCGCTCTTGCAAATCATTGTCAGGAAACAATTCTGATTTGAGATCTATTATTTGCTTTTTCTTATTACCCAATTTATTTTTTTCTGCCCGCAATATTTTCTGCTCCAGAGCATTTAATTTATTGAGTACTGCCTTTTTCAAAGCATCGACATGCTGCTCAAGGGTTACATCTATTTCAAATGCATGGCACCCCAGCTTATAAAACAGATGCCTGGTCTGGTCTTTATATTCCTGCAGCGAAAGGTTGAGCGAAGAATTATTTTGCACCATTTTTTTTATAATCTCTCCGGCATCAGAAAAAAGATCTTTAATATCAACACCGATCTTATTTAATTTCTGCTGTTGTTTTCCCTCTAGAAATAAAAATGAGTTACGTAAAACCAACACAGGATAAGTAATGTGATAATGCTGAAACAGGTCTTTCAGTTGTAGCCAATAAGCCAGCTCTCCACCACCTCCAATGAATGCGATGTTTGGAAGAATAGTTTCCTGGTATAAGCCCCGCAAGATTACGTTGGGACTAAATCTTTCCGGGTGGTCATTTAATTCTTTTCTCAATTCAGATGCTGTAAACAAAATTTTTGTGTTTAGAACAGTCCAGCCCTTTTCATTTCTTTCAATCCGTTCCCGTATATTATCTTTTAAGTAAAAGAGATTGATTGTTCTTGGTTGAGCCTGTACTTTAAATAATTTGGACAACTGGGTACAGCTTGCTTCTACAATTTTGGATGGGGTTTCATCAAAAAGATCATCCTCAAATACATTGATCATTTGTTGCTTTAGTTCAGGGGTATCAGCAATCAATACAACAAGACCCATTTTACCAAAAAGCGTATGAACCAATTTGAAGGTAGCCGTTTGAATGATTTCACCAATAGTATAAGCTTCTTTCAGGTATTGAATAAACTCTGTACCATGGGGCTCCACGCCTATCTGGTTGTACAATTCATTTAGTATTAAAATCAGTTTTGCATCCACGACCATTCTTCCCACTGCACCGGTTTGGTCGGTTTTCCATTCATATTTTTTTCCTCTGACAGTAAAATGATTCAACTCGGCCAGGTCTGCATCTTCTGAGCCCATATAATACAACGGAACAAATTTGTATGCTGGTAATATTGTGTTCAGGTGATCAGCAAGTTTTATAGCATGCAATATTTTATAGATAAAATACAATGGACCAGTAAAGAGATTAGGCTGATGTGCTGTACAGATAGTATAGGTGCCGGGGAAATGAAGTAAATCAATGTTGTTTTGTACTTTCTGTTCCATTGCCAGGGTTGCATATTGCCTGCTAAGTGAAGAAACTAATGCAGTCCTGTTGAGAGGCTGTTCGTTTTTCTTTCGTATTGCTTTTTGAATACCCTCCACATTGGGAGGTAATGAATAAAAATGCCGAAGTGTTTCATCCCCCTCGATATAGTCAAGTATTATTTTATTGAAAAAGGCTGCTTCTTTATAGGATATGTGTTGCGCATGAAACATTTATTAAAAGTGTGGAAATTACTTTGTAAGTGTAAGTACAATAATTAATATAAAATTTAATGCGAGAAAGATCTATCTAGTTGATAAGCTGTTTTATAGAATTGTATAATTGATCTCTTGTAAATGGTTTTTCGAGAAATAAATCAGCGCCATTTTCCAGGGCAACATCTTTTACTGATACATCAAAGCCCGAAATCATTAAAATTTTTATTGTTGGGTATTTCTGTTTGGTATAGGTAATGAAATCTACCCCATACCCATCAGGGAGTTTATTGTCCAATATAATAAGAGCAGGTGTGGATTTGAGTAAATATTCATCCGCACCCAGGAGGTTATTCACATGATCTAAATCATACTCTTCTCCATTAAGTATTATATTCAATAACAAACACATATCGCGTTCATCTTCTATAATCAACACTTTTTGTGCTTTTAATTTAGATGTATGGGTCATAAAGAATTATTGAAAAATTGGCATAACAAATTCAACTATATATAAAAATCGTATAGAGGAGTGCAATTTAGAACCTTAGATTTAATTAGTCCCTTATTCATGTAAAAATTAAGAAATTAAAATTAGGTTATTGTACAATTTTAACGCCAGTTCATCTTCCATTGTTCTTTGAAAACAAGATTGGTACTACAAAAAACAGATTATAATAAATAATATTGGTTTACGTATTTGGATGCTGTTTACTTAAAAAAAGGCAATTTTGAAAGTTATATTTAAGAAAGAATTTCACTGAATCAGAGATACTGCGGCATAAATTGTGCAATAATAATTCTGGATAGGATTAACTTTTACCCGAATATTAATTAAATAAATCAACGATGGAACATTTTGATAAAAAACCAAACAAAGAAGGTAATGAACAAAATTTTGAAAAAGATGCCAATATAAAAGGTGAACAACAGCAGACTGATCCGCAAATAACGGAACTAAAAGGCTTTGTTGACAAGACAGAAGACCTTGAACCTACATTGCAAGATGGTACAAAAGCTCCGGATAAAGCACCACCGCCAAATGTGAATAAATAATAATTTAAATAATAATTTTAACTCACATGTTTACGATTCAAGAGAAGTTGGATCGCTAGTTATAATTAATCATATAATAATTCATGATTCCATTTTAAAAAAAGAGCTCCTATCAGATTTCAAAAGCAAGCAAACAGAGCTAGAAAATATAATCGTAAAAGCTGAGTCTGTTAAGCAATAAATACTAACTCATGCACTCATTTCCATACATGAAATCATTCAAAAAAAAATTATAGAACATGGTTGTGTACGACGTAATTATTGTAGGGGGAGGTCCTGCCGGTTTGAATGCAGCTGTGGTTTTGGGCAGATGCCGCAGAAATGTATTGCTTTTTGATTCCGGCACACAACGAAACAGGATGTCGCATGGCATGCATAATTTTTTAACAAGAGATGATATTCTACCTTCTGAATTTTTAAAAATATGCTATGGAGAAATAAAGAAATATGGAATTGAATTGATAAACAAAAAGGTTACAAATGCCCGTAAAAACAAAGATGATCTCTTTGCGGTTACAGATGAGAATGGAGTAATGCATCTATCAAAAAAACTATTGATTGCGACTGGCCTGGTAGACAAAATACCTGATGTCCCCGGCTTAAAAGAAATGTATGGCAAATCAGTTTACCACTGTCCTTATTGCGATGGATGGGAAGTAAGGGACAAAAAAATAGGTGTGTATGCAAAGACTATAAACGGTGCAGAACTCGCACTTTCATTAAAAACATGGAGCAGCCATATCAAACTATACACAGATGGCGGTGAAAAACTAAAAAAAAGCGAAAGCAAAACTTTAGCGCATCATAATATTGAAGTGAACACGACTAAAATAAGCAAGGTAGAAGGCAATGCCGGGCAAATTGAAAGAATCTTGTTTGAAAATGGTAATGAAGAAGATTGTGAAGCGATATTTTTTGTTAATGGCTTTACACAGCAATGTGATCTGGTAGATGTTTTCGGATGTGAGTTGAGTAAAAAAGGTGTGGTAATTACTGATAAAACCCAGCAAACAAATACACCCGGACTATATGTAGCAGGGGATGCAGATAAGGATATGCATTTTGTTATTGTCGCGGCTGCAGAAGGAGCAAAAGCTGGTGTCTGTATTAATAAAGAACTTCAAAAAGAATCCAAAGAACTTCCTCAAGTCAAATAAAGTTTTGAAAGCTTACTTTATTCACAGACTTGTAAAATCTATTATATCTTGAATATAAATAAATAATAATTCTGCCAGAAGAAAGAAATAAGGGTTTATAAAATTTTATGCCTGGTCGGCCATTGCTTCAGCCTCTTCTTTTACAGAATCCAGAGGCATACCAGGGGTGCATTTAATGCCCAATTGAAATTTTGTATTCATGCTTATAGCATATAAATTTTGAAGGAATAATTCCTTAATTACCGGATCATTCAATAATAATGTGGCCAGATTAGAGGCTAGTGGTGAAGCGATGATCACATTATCAACTTTCCCTTTATTGAATACAACGTTGAATTTATAACCAGATTTTCGTCCAAGACCGGCTCTTTCAAAGTCTGAAATATTCAGGTCAAGCAATTGATCGGCGTTAATGGATTTTTTTATCAAAATGCGGATTACTGGAAGGTATTTATTCCAAACATTAGTATACATAATGAATAAGTTTTTACTGAGAAAAGGAAATGTAAAGGTGCAACTAATTAAAGTATTGAAGCATTAAACTTCTGATAAACTTAAAGGGTAAGCAAATACACGAGGAATCTAAGTGAATGTTGCACTAAATAATTTGTGTAAAATATTACATAAGTATATGAAAATCAGTCAATATTAATTTTTACATGCTAACTATTAGCATTAGCCTGATCCAATATTACTGTTTATAAATAACGCCTTCTTTCATTACAAAACGCATTTCTTTCATTTTTTTTATATCTGTCAGTGGATCGCCTTCAATAGCTACGATATCAGCGGTTTTTCCATTTTCAATGATACCTAAATCCGTTAGTCCTAAAAGTTTAGCAGCTTCCACGGTTGCAGATTTTATTGCAACCATAGCCGGCATACCAGCTTCAACCATATACTCAAACTCTTTATAATTTTTTCCATGAACAAATACACCGGCATCAGTACCAAAAGCAATTTTAACCCCAGCCTTATAAGCCTTTGCAAAAGTAGCCTGAATGCGTGGACCAGTTTCCAAAGCTTTTTTTACTACAAAAGGGGGATAATAACCAGGTATTTTGGCAGAATCAGCCACTGATTTTCCTGCTGTGATAGTAGGAACCAAATAAGTCCCGTGCTTTTTCATTAATGCTATCCCTTCATCATCCATAAAAG
>MWVX01000334.1_pt1 | contig 14176 bp, 10 predicted proteins | sample 1047311 | NCBI WGS metagenome assembly MWVX01 (sample SAMN06349984, study PRJNA376086) | soil metagenome | isolation source: MtG-4 sample Antarctic (ecotone) soil | place: Antarctica | collected 2015-01-13 | reverse complement strand
GGTAGCCGGCAGTGCTTATACCTATAGCTATGCAACGATGGGTGAATTTATTGCATGGATCATTGGTTGGGATCTTGTATTGGAATATGCTGTAGGTGCCGCTACCGTTGGCATTAGCTGGAGCCGTTATCTGGTAAGGTTCTTAGAAGGTTTTGATGTACACCTGCCTACATATTTAACATTAGGCCCATGGGACGGCGGCGTCATCAATCTTCCTGCTGTTTTTATCATTGTACTCATGAGTTCATTACTAATAAAGGGTACCAGGGAAAGCGCAGTGGTCAACGGGTTTATTGTTGCATTAAAACTGGCTGTGGTGCTGGTATTTATTTTTCTTGGATGGAAATATATAAACAACAATAATTATACACCTTATATACCTGATAATACAGGCACATTTGGAGAGTTTGGTTTTAGCGGAATCATCCGTGCTGCAGCCATTGTGTTTTTTGCTTATATAGGTTTTGATGCAGTGAGTACGGCGGCGCAGGAAGCTAAAAATCCCAAAAGGGATATGCCCTGGGGAATTTTAGGATCGCTGGCTATTTGTACTATATTATATATATTGTTTGCACATGTAATGACAGGGGTTACGAGTTATACATCATTTGCAGGAAAAGATGGTATAGCGCCTGTAGCAGTGGCAATTGATCACATGGGTACCGCAGATGCTTCAGGTGCTATTCAGCCTGACTATCCATGGCTGAACCGTGCCATTATTGTTGCTATCCTTGCCGGTTATGCATCGGTAATTCTTGTGATGCTGATGGGACAGAGCCGTGTTTTCTTTAGCATGAGCAAGGATGGATTGATACCCAAAGTCTTCTCTGCCGTTAACCCAAAAACTCAAACACCGGCGAAAAACAATTTATTGTTCATGCTGTTTGTAAGCTTGTTTGCTGCGTTTGTACCAGCACGGGTTGTGGGTGAAATGACCTCTATAGGAACCTTATTTGCTTTTATTCTTGTATGTATAGGTGTTTGGGTAATGCGTAGAAAGATGCCTGAATTAAAAAGATCTTTTAAAACCCCACTTGTACCATTGGTGCCAATATTAGGAATTATCACCTGTTTGTTCATGATGGTGTTTTTGCCAATGGATACATGGATACGTTTATTGGTGTGGATGCTTATAGGGATGGATATTTATCTGGTTTATGGAGCCAAACATAGCCATCTGGGTAATGGCACTACCAGCAGAAGGGGAATGAAAATTGCCCGGTACACGGGAATTGCTTTGGCCATTTTATTGCTTGTTGCCGGATTATTACATCAATATGTAGTTGGTTTTGATACGGACAGAACATTATTTTATATTTCTATTTTATTCGCCATTGTTCATATCATTGTTTTTGCGAAAAGCCTGGGAAGACCTGAACCACTTGATGATGGTGAACCCAAAAATCCAATGGAGACACGATAATTTTTTAAATCCAAAGCCGCCTGAACTGCGGCTTTTTTCTTTGCTGAATCAGTATTTTTGCACCCGATTTTAATTTAATCCTTTTAAATTTTTAATTTTTTGAATCTTGAATTTCTATGGGTCGCATATTTGAAGTAAGAAAATCCACCATGTTTGCCAGATGGGATAAAATGGCTAAAAATTTTACCCGTATTGGTAAAGAAATAATCATTGCTGTAAAAGCCGGTGGTGCCGACCCAAGCGCCAATGCTGCATTGCGCCGCTGCTTCCAAAATGCCCGTAGTGTAGGTATGCCTAAAGACCGTGTGGAAGCAGCTATCAAAAGAGCTCAGGGCAAGGAAATGGAAAACTATGAAGAGATCTTGTATGAAGGTTATGCACCTCATGGAGTAGCAGTATTAGTAGAAACCGCTACAGATAACCATATACGTACAGTGGCCAACGTAAAATCTATTTTCAATAAAGGTGATGGCGCACTGGGAAACAGCGGCAGTGTAAGTTTTCAGTTTAAAAAAATGGGCACATTCAAATTGAAACCTGGAGGATTGAATGCGGAAGAACTCGAATTTGAATTGATTGATTTTGGCTTGGAAGAACTGGGTGAAGGCAGCGGGGATCCCGATAGCAATCAGGATGGTGAAGAAGTGATGATTCTTCGCTGTGCATTCCCTGACTTTGGAAATATGCAAAAAGCCCTGGAAGATAAAGGCATAACCCCCATCAATGCTGAGCTGGAATGGATACCGACAACTACTATTTCTCTTGATGAAGAGCAAGCGCAGGATGTATTAAAACTGGTAGACAAGCTGGAGCAGGACGAAGATGTGCTGAAGGTGTTTCATAACCTTGCTTAATATAATCCACTTTTGTATCACCAAATTAATTGCAGATTAAGATCGATAATGCAGGAATCAGTAAGCTCAAAAGAAGAGTTTTGGTGCTCCTGATAACGGTTATTTTTTAACTTAAATATTTCAATGCTGTTTTTTTCAGGGTCAGCCATCAAATAATATTTCACTCCGTTTGATTGGTATAAGTTGAATTTCACATTCCGGTCTTTCATCCTTGTGCCGGCTGAAAAAATCTCCAATACCAATACAGGCGGTGTACGTACAAAATCGGAAGGTGGTGTGTTGCAAATAATCATTACATCAGGGCGAACCACAGTTTGATCACCTATGATCCAGTCAGACTCATACAAAACTTCACAAGGGCAGTTGGAAGTATTTTTTTTCAATTGTTCTATTACAGTAAAAACAAACTGAGCCGCTACATATTGATGCCTGCGATTGGCTGCGGTGCTCATGGCATAGGGAAAGCCGCGAATCAGCTCCCAATCACCCTTCCATTGCTCATAATCTTTATAGGTAAAATGAGGCAACCAATCTGCCGGTATGGAGGTGCGGTCCATGCTTAAAATTACAGAATAGATTTGGGCTTTCGCAAGCAGCTAACTTTACACTCTATGTCAGAGTTTCCGGTTATACTTTTTGATGGTGTATGTAATTTTTGCAACAAAACAATCAATTTCATAATCGGCCAGGATAAAAACAAAGTCTTTCGTTTCGCCCCGTTACAATCTGATACAGCCCGAAGTCTTTTGGAAAAACATGAATTGCCAAAAGAAAAAATGGACTCTTTCATACTCATTGATAAGGACAAAGCATACAAGAGCTCCACAGCTGGGTTAAAACTATTTAATAAGCTACCATGGTATTGGAAGTGGACGCAGATCTTTTGGATTGTACCCCGTTTTTTGCGTGATGGTGTTTACAATTTTATCGCTAAAAACCGATACAAATGGTTTGGGAAAAAAGAAAAATGTATGGTGCCAACTCCTGAATTACGGGATCGATTTCTCTAATTCCGGATATTTCTTTAAGTATTTTTCAAGTTCAATTTTGCTTTTTTCAATTCAAGATGGTTATTCCTGACTAACCAGAAATAATCTGTTATAAACCAGAAAGCCCAGGTGATGATAATCTTTATAAAACCATATTCAGCTACAAAAACGGGAAAATCGTGCGGTCAAATAAAAAATCAAAAAAATAGCTGGTTAAGTAAATGATCATTGTAGTTATCCAGTTCAATTTTAATGCATAAAATAATCCCTGGGTTTACATCAGCATTTCAAAGCGTTCAATATCATCTTTTACACACCTTAATCTAAGTTCATGCACAAAAGGTGTACTTATAAATAAATTTTCCCCTCTAAAAATAAAACACATTTACCCGACAACAAAACCCTGTTGCCTTTTAACTCGCAATCAAGATTGCCACCCCGGGGTGATAATTGTTTACAAAACAATTTTGTCTTACCAAGTTTTTCACTCCAGTAAGGCACAATATTGCAATGCGCCGATCCGGTAACGGGATCTTCCATTATGCCGGCACCAGGGTAAAAACAACGCGATACCACATATGATGAATGTCCCTTAGCGGTAACAATCACACCAATAGCTTCAAGGTTCTTCATTAGGGTATAATCCGGCTCTATATTCCTCACAGCTTCTTCGTTCGGCAGTACAACAAAATAATCTCTTGATTTTAAAACTTCCACAACATTACTGGTACCCAAACTTTTTAATAATGCATCCGGCGCTTCACAAGCCACCGGCATACGCGATGGAAAGTCGAGTGTATAAACGCCCTCTTTTGCAAGCGCACTAAGCGGACCTGCTTTCTCTGTAGTAAAATGAATCGTCTGAATATGAGGCTCGAGAAAATTTTTTATGATATAGGCAGAAGCCAGTGTAGCATGGCCACAAAGGTCTATTTCAAACTCAGGGGTAAACCAACGGATGTGATAAGCTCCATCTCCTGATTCACTTGGCGATAAAGACGAATCGTTCCTGACAAAAAAAACGGTTTCGCTCAGATTATTTTCCATGGCGATCTTCTGCATCAACTCTTCATCCAGCCAATGTTCCAACGGAATGACTGCAGCAGGATTTCCCCCGAACACATCTTCTGTAAATGCATCTACCTGGTAAATATTCATAAAATTTAATTGTTCCAGTTTTTAAACATGGTTAAATGCCAGATTATTATTCTCTTATCATTTCCTTTATCACATCCTGTATTTGTTCTGCGTTGGGCTTACTGAAATAATCTCCGTCACTTCCATAAGCGGTGCGGTGTGCTTTGGCTGTGATGGTTCTCGGCGCTACATCCATCCAGCGATAACCACCCTGCTCTTCCATTACCTGGTTATACATATAGGCTGCTGCACCCCCTGGCACATCTTCATCAATAAATACAATACGGTTTGTCTTTTTTAATGAGGCCAAAATTTTATGATGAATATCAAATGGCAATAAAGTCTGTACGTCCACCACTTCACAACTGATGTTTTGCTTTGCCAAAATCTTTACTGCATCCAAAATAATCCGAAGCGTAGAACCATAGCTCACAATCGTTACATCTTGTCCTTCTTTGATAATTTCCGGAACTCCAAGAGGCACGGTATAATCCAAAAGGTTTCCGGGCAGCATTTCTTTTAACCGATATCCATTCAGGCATTCAATTACTATAGCAGGATCATTGCCCTGTAATAAAGTATTGTAAATGCCTGTTGCCTGTACCATATTACGGGGCACACATACATACATCCCTCTCAAAGCATTTATGATCATACCTAAAGGAGAGCCGCTATGCCAGATCCCTTCGAGCCTGTGACCTCGTGTACGCACTATCAGGGGGCAACTTTGCTGTCCTTTTGTGCGGTAGTGAAGAGTAGCCACATCATCACTAAGAGGCTGTAATCCATAAAGTAAATAATCAAGGTATTGGATCTCTGCTATAGGACGCAAGCCCCTCATAGCCAACCCTATACCTTGTCCCATGATGGTAAGTTCCCGTATACCTGTATCAAAAATGCGTTCCGTCCCATACTTGGCCTGCAGCCCGGAAAAACCCTGGTTTACATCACCTATAAACCCAAGGTCCTCGCCAAATGCTATGACCTTTGGATTGGAAGCAAAAAGTGAATCAAAATACTTGTTTAAAATTTCAAAGCCATTGATGCTTACCGCATCAGGGGCATACGTAGCCTTTATTTCAGCCACATTCAAGGTACTTTTGGCACCTTCATTGTATAAATAAGAATTATATAATGCTGTGCCTTCTTTTTGCAGATCGATATAAAATTCCTTAAGTTCTTTCACTTCATCTTTATCGCCGGTAATAGTTAAGGCATCGTGTAAAATACGCAATACATCTTTGCGCAATGGCTCACGTAATACAGCAAGCTCTCCTTTTAAAGCAGACAGCTCTTTTTCAGCTTCATTCTCTTTTATGGATATATTTTGGATGAGTTCAGCAGCCTTTTGTAATAATTCTTTTATAGGCAACAAATAATTTTCCCAGGCCGAAGTCTTGCTTTGGCGCACCTGTTCTTTAGTTTTTGTTTCAATTGCGGCAAGTTCTTCTTCATCTGCAAGTGCATTAGCAATTATCCATTCCCTCATTTTTACCATCCCATCCCACTGCCGTTCCCATTGTAAACGTTCGCCATCTTTATAACGTTCATGGCTGCCGGAAGTGGAGTGACCCTGGGGTTGTGTGATCTCCTCTACATGAAAAAGCGCAGGTGTATGCGTTTCCCGTGCCAATCGGATGCCCTCTTCAAAACTTTCACACAAGCCTGCATAATCCCATCCTTTTACCTTATATATATTAAAGCCATTTGTACCAATTTCTTTTTCGAATCCTTTGAGCACCTCTGAGATAGAACCTTTGGTAGTCTGGAATTTTTTAGGAACTGAAATACCATAACCATCATCCCAGACAAAAACAACCAAAGGCACTTGTAATACACCCGCTGCATTTATAGTTTCCCAAAAATGACCTTCCGAAGTGGAAGCATCGCCAATAGTACAAAAACAGACCTCGTTGCCACCTTGTGATAAATTAGAATACTGATCCAGTGACCTGGTATTTCTAAAGCATTTGGAAGCAAAGGCAAGACCAAGTGCCCGGGGCATTTGCCCGGCCGTGGGGGCAATGTCAGCAGAAACATTTTTTTTATTGACCAGATCCAGCCATTCACCTTCCTGAGAAACGAATTGGGTGGCAAAATGGGAATTCATCTGTCGGCCTCCGCTGAAAGGTTCTCTTTCCAGTGATGGATCGGCATATAATTGGGCGAAAAACTGCTCTACTGTAGCTAAGCCACTGGCAAACATAAAAGTTTGATCACGATAGTATCCTGAACGGAAATCGCCTGGTTGGAAAAATTTAGCCATCGCTACCTGGGCTACTTCTTTGCCATCGCCAAAAATGCCAAATTTAGCTTTGCCGGTCAGTACTTCTTTACGACCAATCAAACTGGCCTCCCTGCTTATGCAAACCCAGCGGTAATCTTCAAGCACCTCCACTCTGAATTTATCAAAAGATAATCTTTCAAAAGCCGGTTGAGGTGTTTCAACAGAATTTTCCATGAAGCAAAAATAGTGTGAAAGGTTTCACCGTTAAAAAAAGGCAAAATGTCGTAATGACTATGGATTCCACAGGGATTAATGTATTTTTGGAATCACCAAACAAGAATATGAAAAAATTAATTCTTTTCGCTTTTTCCCTTATCAGTCTCTTGGCTTTAAAAGCCCAGGATAACCATAACCATGATCACGCCGATACTACTCAGAAGCATACAGATGCCAGCCTGGAACTAAAAGAAACGGAATATGATTTTGGAAAAATACCCCAGGGCAAACCTGTTTATCATTTTTTTGAAGTAATCAATAAAGGTTCGCAGCCCTTAAAACTCGATAATGTACAAACAAGTTGCGGTTGTACTACTCCAGAATGGAGTAAAGAACCCATCACTCCGGGTGGAACGAGCATGGTAAAAGTTGGATATAATGCAGCCACTGAAGGTGCTTTTGATAAATATATTACCATCCAATACAACGGAAATGCCACAAAACAGATCAAGATAAAGGGTACAGTATGGAAAGCTCCGGTTGGAGCCGCTCCTGCCAATCCTTCCATTCAATTTTTAAAACAACAAACACAATAAAATCATGAAGAAATTCTTATTGATGGCTGCCTTATTCGGTGCAGTTACTGTTCAAGCCCAGGACAAAAAAGCTGATGATGTAATGAAAGTAAATACCGAAAAACATGATTTCGGTAAGATCAAAAAAGGTGTACCTGTAACTACCGAGTTTGAAATTAAAAATACTTCAAATCAGCCTCTGGTTCTGACCAATGTATCTGCAAGCTGTGGTTGTACCACACCTGAATGGAGCAAAGAGCCAATACCGGCGGGTGGCACTTCCAAAATTAAAGTAGGTTACAATGCAGCGGCATTGAATCATTTTGACAAAGACGTATCTATTTATATTGCGGGTGTTTCCCAGCCAAAGGTGATAAAAATTACCGGAGACGTTATGGAAGTGGCTGCTTATGATGCATATGCAAAAGGTATGAAGAAAGTGGAGCAGGCAAAGGTTCAGGCAAATACTAAGACTACTTCTACATCAACACCAAAAAAAACAAAGGTCAAAATAAAGTCAGGTAAATAAATTACAGTTATTTAAAAATTATAAATCCTCTCCGTAAAGCAGGGGATTTTTTATAATCCAATAAACCTGATAAAAGTCTCATGATTTAAATTATATGTGTTTAAAAATAGAATTCGATCAATTGATGCATTTTAATTCATTTTTAACCTTTGATAAAGGCTATTAACCAGGCAATTTTTAAAGAAACTTAATAATACAATAAGTAAAGTAGTAATGTGTTTAATTGAATGTTTTAAAAGAATAATATTCAATAACTTTTTTTCTCAGCAGGTAGTCATATTTTGAAATTACCAGATTGGTACTGGCCCTGTCCAGGTTACTTTTTGCAAGCAGGTAATCTACAGTGTTGCCTACACCTGCATTTAGTCGCACTTCAGCAGCCCTGAAAGATTCGGCATAAGCTTCCGCCTGCTGTTGTAATATGCGGTTACGTTCCCATGAATTAGTCATATTCAAATAAGCCTGTTCCACTTCCTGGCGCAGCAAACGCCTGGTATTTTCTGTCAGCAGCTCATTATTTTTTATATCAATCCGGGCAAGGTTGACCCTGTTGCGTGTTTGGAATGAATTAAAAATGGGAATACGTAATCCCAGGTTGACGGTGGAAAATACATTATTCTTCAACTGGTTGTTATAACTTATTTTTTCAGAAGCGTACTGCTTGGTTAAAACAGGTACAGGGTTTCCATTTACTATAACATATAACGAAGTTGGTGTTTCTGTAGCGTTGGATAAAATATCACGTGTAGCTGCACTGGAGAAATTGGAGTTGTAATTACTGTTTAAAAACAAACTTGGATAATGCCCACCCTTAGCCACTTTTAGCGCTGCTTCTGCACTCTGTTTTCGTAGCTCTGCTGCTTTTATTAAACCCAGTTGCCCGCTGGCCTTGTTGTATACTTCTGATACGCTTACGGCAAAAAGTGTCAATTCCTGCGGTGCTATTTTTTCTAATTTCAAATTTTCATCAAATGGAATATTCATCAATTGTGACAATAAAAGTTTAGAGGTAAGTACTGCATTTTTGCCTGTAACAACGGATAATTCGCCGTCTTTTAATAAAGCTCTCAGGTCATATAATTGCGTGGGTGCTATGGCTCCCTCCTTGTTCAGTATTTCTAAGCGCTCCACCTGCTTTTGTGTTACGTCTGTTTGTTTCTTTGCTAGTTCGGTCAGCTCTTCATTGTTCAACACCTGCAGGTATGCCAGGATCACGTTTAATGTAAGATTTTCTTTTGCCTGTTGCAGTTCCATTTTTGTGGCTTCGTGTATCAGTGCATTTTGACGAATTTCATTTTTCAATGTCAGCCCGTTAAATAAAGTAACCTCGCTTGCTATACTATATGTTGCATAATTGATATTTTGATTCGCATAGCTATTGGTAAACGGGTCGATGCTTCGTCCCTGGTTTATACCATGATTTACATAGCCATTAAATGTTGGAAAAAGGTTTGACTTTGCCTGCTTATAGGCAATGTGGGCAGACTCCTGAACCAGATTTATTTGTCGCACTTCTATACTGTTGTTTATAGCTGTCTCGATACTTTCCTGCAATGACAGATAACTGCCGGTATCCTGTGTATGTGCTGCAGACCAAATAAACATTAAAAGAAAACCGGTATTAAAATAGTGTTTCATAAATTATTTATTGTGGTCTATCCGACCATCTAAAAGGTGAATGATTCTGTTTCCAAAGGCGGCGTTCTTTTCGGAGTGAGTGACCTGGAGGATAGTAACGCCATCTTCTTTATTTAATTTTTGAAAAAGCTGCATGATCTCTTCTCCCTGGGCAGAATTGAGATTACCTGTAGGTTCGTCAGCAAGTATAAGCTTTGGCTTGGCGATCAGTGCCCTTACTATTCCGACCAATTGTTGCTGCCCGCCTGATAGTTGTGTGGGAAACAAGTCTTTCTTTCCTACTATATTAAAGCGATCCAGCATATCGCTTACCATGGCTTTGCGTTCTAAGCCTTTGACATTCTGGTAAAGCAGCGGTGTCTCAATATTTTCATACACTGTCAGTTCATCTATGAGATGGTATGACTGGAAAACAAAACCGATGTATTTTTTATATAATTCACTCCGGTGTTTTTCTTTCATGTCGTAGACAGACTGGTCAAAAAACCTGTATGAACCTTCGGAAGGCTGGTCCAGCATTCCTATAATATTCAGCAGTGTGGACTTGCCAGAACCCGACGGGCCCATGATGGAGATAAACTCACCTTCCAAAATTTTTAAATTGATATCCTTTAAAATAAAGACTGGTTTTCCACCTACATTATACCATTTTGATATGTGCTCTAATTGAATCATAATTCACTTTTATTCTGTTCTTAAATTTTTTACAGGATTGGTTATGGCTGCTTTAATAGCCTGAAAGCTCACAGTCATCAATGCTATGAGCAATGCAATTATTCCTGCAAGGGCAAATACCCACCATTCAATATTGATACGATAAGCAAAATCCTCCAACCATTTGTTCATAGCCCACCATGCAAGAGGAAAAGATATAATAAATGCTAGCACCACAATTTTTAAAAAATCTTTTGAGATCATGGACACAATATTTGTGACTGTCGCACCTAATACTTTTCTTATCCCGATTTCTTTCGTGCGTTGCTCAATCGTCAGAATTGATATACCAAATAAACCTATGGCAGTGATAAATAAAACAACCAGAGAAAAAAGACTAAATATATTTCCCAATTTTTCATCCACACTGTATAGCCTTTTTATCTTATCATCAAGGAAATTGTATTCAAAAGGATATGAATTATTTGAATTTTTCCAGACCGCTTTCATTCTATCCAATGTTCCCTGAACGGATCCGCCCTGAATTTTTACTGACAAAGAAGTATTGGTGGCTGTATAATCCCGGATGTTTATAGCACCCGGATCAGATAACCGTATTACGAGGGGTTCTATTTTGTGCCGTAGCGACTGGTAATGAAAATCATCAGTAACACCTATTACATTTGCGCTTTGAAATGTTCTTGTTTCTGGAACGAAATATTCGATGATTTTACCAATAGCCTGTTCCGGATTTTGCCAGTTTAAATTTTCAACCATTGCTTTATTAATTATCAAAGCAGAACCCGCCTTAGAATTATTGGCTGCATCAAAATTTTTACCCGCTAAAAACCGGATGTTCATTAATCCTAGATAATCCTTATCAACAAATAGAGTATTAAAGGCAAAACCTTGATCTTCATCATTTTTCTTTTCAGTTATTGAAGGGATTTGGTAATTACTACCATCAATTTCATCACCTGGCACCGAATGCGTTGCCCCAACGTTTATAATATCAGGTATCATCAACAACTCTTGTTTTAAGACAGGATGCATTTTCTGCGATTGCGGGCTGCGCAAAGGCAGAACAACAACCTGCTCTTTTTCAAAACCTAAGTTCCTGGCCCTTATAAATGATAGTTGCTGATAAATAACGGCTGTGCAAATAAGCAATATAACAGCAATGGAAAATTGAAAAACCAACAGCCCTTTTTTGAGTGAAGTATGTTTTAAAGCACCGGCCTGCAAAATATTCTTTAAGGCAGAAATGGGATTGAAGTTAGATAACACAAGGGCAGGATACAATGCTGCCATTAATGTTACTACAATTATCACGGGAAGCAGTATAACCAGGTATCCGTTATGCTCCAGCGACAGAGATTTTTCAGTAAACCGGTTAAAAAGCGGTAAGCTGATTTGAATAAAAAATGCCGCAAAAAACAATGCTATTAGAACAATAATAAAAGATTCAGTTATAAACTGAAATATAACCTGGGCTTTGTTTGCTCCCAACACTTTTCTCAACCCTATTTCTTTTGAACGTTTCACATTTTGTGCAAGCGATATGTTCAGATAGTTGATACAGGCAATCGCCAGAATTAAAAAGGCTGTAATAGAAAAAATATAGATGACTTGCATATTGCCATTAACATCTATTTCATCAAAATAATCAGATTGAAGATGAATGGAATTAAGAGGTTGTAATCCTAAAGTTGTAATTGAATCAAGCCTCCATTCCTTAAAATGGTCCTGCTTCAGACGATTTATTTTTTTTTCAACCACAGAACCATTAACATTATCCGAAAGAAGTACATAAGAATACACCCCTACATTACTTCGGCTCGCCATTTGAGGCCGGTAAGGAATAAGAAAATCAAAACGAAAATGTGAGTTTTGCGGCACATCTTTTATAACAGCCAATACTTGCGCAGTCATATTATCAATCCCGTCATTACCCATTATTTGCAGTTTTTTACCTATTGGATTATCCTTACTGAAATATTTTAATGCGATTGATTGTGTAATAATCAATGAATTCGGATCCGTAGAAAATTTTTCCGGAGTTCCCGAAATAAAAGGCAGATCAAAAACAGATAAAAAAGAAGTGTCTGCAAAATAAATTGCTGATTCATTAAAACCTACATCATCTTTCTGCACCAGCCCGGCGGCACGGAAAAGCCGGGTATATTTTTCAATTTCGGGTGTTTTAGATGCTATTCCAAGTACTACAGAAGGTACATCTTTAAGCCAGGGCAAATTATCCTTAGCAGAAAAAGTAAGACGGTAAATTTGTTTCGATTTTTTGTAATGCTTGTCATAACTAAGTTCGTCAAATATATAAAGTGCAATGAAAACAAAAGCTGTAATACCAATGGCTAACCCTGCGATATTGATAAAGCTGTTGACTTTATTTCGCGAAATATTCCGGAAAGCAACTTTTATATAATTTCTGAACATATATTATTTTTATTCTGTTCTTAAATTTTTTACCGGATTTGTCAGCGCTGCTTTTATAGCTTGTGTGCTTACAGTAACCAATGCTATAAATAATGAAATCAATCCTGCTATTAAGAATATCCACCAGCTAATGTCAATTCTATATGCAAAATCCTGCAGCCATGTACTCATAGCCCACCATGCAACGGGAAAAGCAATCAATGCAGCTATAATTACCAGCATTAAAAAATCTTTTGAAAGAATGCCTACAATGTTTGTTACAGTAGCACCTAATACTTTTCTTATTCCAATTTCTTTGGTGCGCTGTTCGGCAGCATAGGTTACTAAACCGAATAAACCCAGGCAGGCAATAAAAATGGCAAGAACAGAAAAGCTCATTGCAATTTTACCAATACGTTGTTCAGATCTGTAAATTTTATTAAAGTCATCATTCATAAATGAATAATTAAAAGGCTGACCCGGCACTACGCTCTTCCATTTATTTTCAACCTGTGAAATAAGTGATGGAAGATCACTTGTTTTAAGACGAATTGCCACACTGCCTTTTTCTTCCCCAAAGAACAGCGCCAATGGAGTAACCCTTTGGCGTAAAGAATTAAAATTGAAATCTTTTACAACTCCAACTATCCTGAATGCCTTTGGTATTTTGGTTTTAAAACTGGTAGTTAAATAAAGAGATTTATTTACCGGATCAGCAAAAGGCAAAAGTTTAGCTGCTGCTTCATTAATTATTATTGCCAAAGAATCAGAAGCTAATTGCGCAGAAAAATTTCTTCCTTTCGCTATCTCCATACGTAATGCGGGAATGTAATTTTCATCTACATACCAATTTTGCATTGCAACCGCAGACTTTTGATCCAATGTAGCTTCAGGAAATAAAGGACTGTCGCTTCGGTAATCACCTGTTGGTAAAAATCCAGTCATGGTAACTGCTTCCACACCCCTGATATTCAGTAATTCATTTTTAAATGATTTTGCCTGTTGGTTCAGCGAATATGTATTTTTAATAACCAACACCTGTTCACGGTCAAAGCCTAATTGTTTGCTGTGGATAAAGTTTAATTGATTATAAATAACAACAGTGCCTACAATTAAAATAATGGAAATAGCAAATTGAAAAACCACCAGGGTGCTGCGGAACCATCCGCTTTTGAATCCCGCTGCCAGTCTGCCTTTTAAAACAGAAATGGGTTGAAAGGAAGAAAGATAAAATGCCGGATAGATTCCTGCCAATAAGCCTACCGTTAATACCAATAAAATTAAAGAAGGAATAAGCCATGGCTTGGAAAATAATCCTAGTATCATTTCTTTTCCGGATAGTTGATTAAAATATGGTAACAGCAATTGAGCTATTGCAATGGCAAGTACCAATGCAATAAAGCTGATGAGAATTGATTCGGCTAAAAATTGTACTACAAGGTTTTTCTTTGCAGAACCCAACACTTTTCTCACTCCCACTTCCTTCGCCCTGTTTGATGAA
>MWVX01000332.1_pt1 | contig 14187 bp, 14 predicted proteins | sample 1047311 | NCBI WGS metagenome assembly MWVX01 (sample SAMN06349984, study PRJNA376086) | soil metagenome | isolation source: MtG-4 sample Antarctic (ecotone) soil | place: Antarctica | collected 2015-01-13 | reverse complement strand
GGGCTTATTACTATTAAGAATCAACTTGCAAATAAACTTGAAGCAGTTTTAAATATTGATGAACAAATTTCAACAAAAGAGCAGCAGGTAAAGTTGTTGCTAGCCGCATGTGAAGAAACGGCAAACAAACTGATTATGCAAATGCTATCATTCAAAATCGCAGTCAGTCTGTAAGTTATATGTCTACACCTGTTTGGGATTTTGAGATGGGTTATGTAAAACTCCATAAACTTCAACTGGAGGATGCCATTTCGTATCTGGAGAAATTTCTAAATGGATTCAAAGGGAAGTTTTATGTTAAGGATGTACTGCAAAAAATTAGCTGGGCCTACTATTTAAAAGGAAACAAAGCCGAAGCGGAAAGATACAGGCTGCTTTGCATTAAGAATGGCAACACCGATACTGATGCTGATAAGAAGGCGTACAAAGATGCAAAGAGTGGTACCTGGCCTAACGCTCTTTTACTTAAAGCAAGAATACTAAACGATGGGGGTTACAATAAAGAAGCATTGGCTCTGTTGCAGGATAAAAATGTAAACGATTTTCCTAAAGCTGAAGAAGCTTTAGAATTCACTTATCGCCTTGCCAGAATTTACGATGAGCTTGACAGAGATAAGGATGCAGTACAATTCTACCAGTCAGCAATAGGGTTAGGAAGAAACAGACCGGAATATTATGCTGCAAGGGCTGCCTTACAAGTAGGATATATTTATGAAAAAAGGGGGCAAAAGACTCTCGCCATAACAGCGTTTCAACAGTGCATAAATATGCAGGATCATGAATACAAAGATTCTCTTGATCAGCGAGCTAAAGCTGGTATTGCACGTTGCAAAGGGGAATAGGTTTGGAGTTTCTGGTTTCGAGTTGCTTGTTTCTGGTTTCGAGTTTTGAGTTGCCCGTTTCGAATTTTAAGACCACACCATTTACATCTGGCAAACAGCATAACTGCTCTTTTAGAACCTTACCTGTATACCTAATAATTTACACTCAATCATTCCCGCCGGGGAAGCAATTTCAGCAAACTCATCATTTACCAAAACATAACCTGTTACTGTTTTGTCGTTAGGGTCTACAATCCAGTATTCTTTTACGCCGTATTTTTCGTACACGTGTTTCTTGTCTTCCTTATCATAACCTTTATTGGAAGACGAAAGAATCTCGATTATCAAATCTGGTGCACCATATAAGCCTCGTTCCTTAATTAAGTGTGTATTTTGTTTGGAAACAAAAACAATATCCGGCTGAAAAATATTTTCATTATCAAAATGCACATCATAAGGAGATACACGTACTTCACCGAGACTATGTTTATCAACAAACTGGTAAATCTTAGAACTTAGCTTCACAAGAATTTTCTGGTGATTATCCAATGGTGCGGGTGACATAACTAATGCATTATTTATTACCTGGCAGAGAGTACCTTCAGGAAGGCTTTCCCAAACTTCCAATATAGTCCGGGGCGGAGTATGAATTAAGGCAGCGCTCATATATTAAAGTTACACAATCTTCCACCAGTTTTTCCACACCATAAGCATTTCGATTTTCTGATTCTATATCACAACTATCTTTACTGAATGTTAAGAAAGCTTGCTATTCAGAACTATGCCATAATTGATAAAATTGAAATTGATTTTTCTGATAAGCTTAATGTAATTACCGGCGAAACCGGTGCCGGTAAAAGTATTGTTATAGGAGCATTAAGCCTTATTCTTGGAGAGAGGGCCGATACTACTGTTCTTCAAAACGCAGAAAAAAAATGTATTGTAGAAGGCTATTTTAAAGTAGGTGGCAGAAATATAGTTAAACAATTTTTAAACGATAATGAGCTGGATAATGATGACGAATTGGTATTAAGAAGAGAAATTTCTTCAAGCGGAAAGTCGAGAGGATTTATTAATGATACTCCTGCTACTTTACAACAATTAAAAGGACTTGCTTCTATGCTGGTTGACCTTCACCAGCAATTTGACACACTTGAAGTGGGAGACCGCGATTTCCAACGGGAAGTTTTAGATGCTTTAGCGGGAAACTTTGAACTACTAACGCAATACCAATCTAAGTACCGCCAGTGGCAACAACATAAGAATGAATTGGAAGTGTTGCGGAAACAAAAAGAAACCTTCCAGAAAGAGTTTGATTATCACCAGTATATTTTTAATGAACTTGATCAGTTGAACCTGAAAGAAAATGAACTCGAAGACCTGGAAAATGAATTAAAGGTTTTAAGCAACGCAGAAGGAATAAAGACGGCTCTTTCGAAAGTATATTTTGAATTGAAGGAAAATGAACAACCCATTGTACAGCAAATAAAATTACTTTCTCACCAGTTGCAAGGCTTCGCTGAATATCATCCTGATCTTCCGGCAATAATGGATCGTTTACAAAGTATTCAACTTGAATTGGTGGACATTGCCGAAGAAGTAGAACAAATAAATGGCCATATAAATTTTGATCAGGATAAAGTAGAGCAGATCAATGAACGACTTTTTTTGGGCTATAAAATGCTTAAGAAGCATAATGTACAAACCACCAACGGGCTTATTACTATTAAGAATCAACTTGCAAATAAACTTGAAGCAGTTTTAAATATTGATGAACAAATTTCAACAAAAGAGCAGCAGGTAAAGTTGTTGCTAGCCGCATGTGAAGAAACGGCAAACACAATATCAGCACTTAGAAAAAAACAAATACCAGGTCTCGAACAAAAGGTAAATGCCTTGCTCCACCAGGTTGGTATGCCAAACGCAAGACTTAAAGTTCAGGTTCAGCCTGCTTCATTAAACCTGTTTGGAAACGATGACATAGAATTCTTATTCGACGCTAATAAAAGCAAGAGGTTTGAACCAATAAGAAAAGTAGCAAGCGGCGGCGAGTTAAGCCGCTTAATGCTTTGTATAAAATCGTTAGTCGCAGAAACAATAGATCTTCCAACACTTATATTTGATGAGATCGATTCGGGCATTTCCGGAGAAGCAGCAAAGCAGGTCGGCTTTATAATGAAAGACCTTGCCACTAACCGGCAACTAATTACCATTACCCATCAACCTCAGATAGCAGGTAAAGGTGATGCACATTTTTTTGTGTATAAAGAAATAAAGGGAGATGCAATAAAAACGAACATGCGGCTTTTATCAGGCGATGAAAGAATTACCACAATTGCAAAAATGCTAAGTGGTGAAAAGCCTACTGCTGCTGCCCTGGAAAATGCAAGAGAAATGGTAATGAATTAAAAACCGCGCAATTGATGATTGACAATTGACCATACTTCATAGATACCTGAATAATATCCTAAACTTAAGGGTACTAATAACCCAAATCAATACCAGCAAATGAAGCATTAGCTCCATGACTCAATGATTCAAGAATGAAAAACTTTCTACACTGGCAGTGGCTTGTGGCAGTGTATTTCCTGCTCGTGTGCATTCCTGTTTACTATGTACATACCTTTCTTAAAAAAAAGGCTTATGCTAATCGAACGTTCACAAACTTGTTCCTGTATTTTATAGGTGTTATTGGAAGCGCTTATATAATGCATGCAATATCTATGTGGCTGTATTTTACTTTCTTTTTCGGGGTTAGGAATTGAATTTCTATTTTTACTTTATAGTAACCAATAATTAAATTTGACCGCTCATGGCATATAACTTACTACAAGGAAAGAAAGGGATCATCTTTGGTGCGTTAAACGATCAATCTATTGCATGGAAAACAGCGCAAAAATGTTTTGAAGAAGGGGCTCAAATAGTTCTTACAAATGCGCCAATTGCTCTTAGAATGGGTGAGATAAATAAGCTGGCTGAAGCATGTGGTAATGCCCCTGTTATTGGTGCGGATGTAACAAATATGGACGAGTTAAAAAACCTGTTTACAAAAAGTTTAGAATATTTCGGCGGAAAGATTGATTTTATATTACACAGTGTTGGTATGAGCATGAACATTCGCAAAGGAAATTCTTACACGGGTTTAAATCATGAATTTGAACACAAGACACTCGATATCTCTGCTATGAGCTTGCATCGTGTTTTACAAACTGCTTACCAGTTGGAGGCTATCTCAGAATGGGGAAGCGTTGTTGCCCTTACTTATATTGCAGCCCAAAGAGTATTTTCTGACTACAGCGAAATGGCTGATGCAAAGGCATTGCTTGAAAGCATAACACGCAGCTTTGGCTATCATTATGGCGTAAAAAATAAGGTACGTATAAATACGATAAGCCAATCTCCCACACGTACTACCGCGGGTAGTGGGGTAAAAGGCTTTGATGGTTTTATTTCCTTTGCCGAAAAAATGAGTCCGCTTGGTAATGCTGACGCTGAAGATTGTGCTAATTATTGTGTAACCTTATTTAGCGATCTTACAAAAATGGTTACTATGCAAAACTTGTTTCACGATGGGGGATTTAGTTTTACCGGTGTAACAGCAGAAGTTATTGAACAAATGGAGAAAAAATAACTAATGTGCGGATGTGTGAGATGTGCGAATGTGCAAATGAGAGGAGTGCAGATAGGGACAGTTTTACTTATTGTTACATTTTTTAATTTGCATATTTCCTCATCCGACATCTCCTCATCTGCAAATTTGCACATTACTTTTCTTATGAATTGGTACGACTACATGGGATACTTTGGTTCATTTCTTACATCCATAACTTTTATACCGCAGGTATATAAAGCATGGCAAACAAGGAGTGTTGGTGATTTAAGCAGCTGGATGGTTATTATTGTTGTAGCCAGTGCAAGTATTTGGCTTGTGTATGGTATAGCAATTAACAGTGGGCCTGTAATTGTTGCAAACTCTGTTGTATTAATGTTTGCATTAGTTCTTCTGTATTTTACATTTAGGTTTAAAAGTTGAATCAAGGTACGCTGTTGTTTGACCTTATTTTTATTTTGACATGCTCAAATTAAGGTTATGGATTATTTGCAAAAGCTTATTGTAGACATTGAACTTCAATCGGTGAAGGGATAGAAGAATGTTTTAAAAATGGAGTCAGCCCTAATGATTATTTTAAAAGCAAACCACTCATTAACGAATTGATAAGCGAATATCCACGGGGCCCTAAATTTAAGGAATGCGTTAAAGCTTTTGTGGATTATGGTTTGGACTTTGAAGACAAAGCCCTGTTAGCAGTATTATTAGATGATAATGATTCTCTCGATGCAATTCTCCGCAACAACCCCCGGAAAGTAAACAATAAATATTCGTTTGATTGCGCCTTTACACCTATATATCAGGCTACGCTGCTTCATATCTGCGGTGAGTACAATCATGTTGCGTGTGCTGAGGTTCTTGTTAAGTATGGGGCCGATATAAATGCGAGGGCTGGAGTTGACGAATATGGATTTGGAGGACAAACACCAATTTTTCATACCGTAAATCAAAACGAAAATAAATCCATTGACGTAATGAATTTTCTCCTTTCCAAATCGGCAGACCTCGAAGTAACAGTTAAGGGACTAGTTTGGGGCAAAGGTTATGCATGGGAAACATTTATTCCCGCCGTCAATCCAATTAGCTATGCCATGATGGGTCTTCTCCCTCAATTTCAAAGGAAGGAAGTTTTGATCTACGAGGTCGTATCAAAGTTACTTAAAGCCGCCTTCGGGATTGAGTATGTGGTGCCAAATGTTCCAAACAAATATTTAGAACACTGATAAATAGCAACTATCGTTGTTTGCCGAAGTGAACGTAACAGCAATAACATGAATCAAAAAAAGGCGACAAATAAAAAACCATCCATAAAGTGGATGGCTTTTTATTATAATCTGCTTGTGACTGAGCTCCTCTATAGGCCGCAAGTTTTAGTACTCGTCTTCGTTAAACATAAAATCGTCCTGACTTGGATAATCTGGCCAAATATCTTCGATACTTTCGTACACTTCTCCCTCGTCATCAAGTTCCTGAAGATTTTCTACAACTTCAATAGGCGCTCCTGAACGTATAGAATAATCTATCAGCTCGTCTTTAGTTGCAGGCCAGGGGGCTTCTTCAAGATAGCTGGCTAATTCAAGTGTCCAAAACATCTTCGATCAATTTAAATTTTTGCAAATGTAGGCGTATAAACGATATAACCAAATCAACCTTCCCCAAACGGTTGTTATATTAAAATTTCACACCTAAAGTTGTATCACTTAGGTTTGTATATTATTGATTGTCTTACTAATTAAGCCTGAATGCTGACAGCAAAAAATATATATAAAAAATACGGAACGTTAGAAGTTTTGAAGGGAGTTGACCTAACAATTAATAAAGGAGAAATTGTGAGTATTGTAGGCTCGTCTGGAGCAGGAAAAAGTACACTGCTGCATATATTGGGAACATTAGACGCTGCAGATGAAGGCCAAATTTATCTTGAAGAAACACGTATAGATACTTTAAGGGGTAAACAACTTGCAAAGTTTAGAAACACACATATTGGCTTTGTTTTTCAGTTTCACCACTTGTTACCCGAGTTTACCGCGCTGGAAAATGTTTGCATACCCGGCTGGATATCCGGCAAAAAAAAGAGAGAAGTTACCGACAGGGCTGTTGAGTTATTAGAAACACTTAACCTTAAAGGCAGGCTTGAAAATAAACCACAACAATTAAGTGGTGGCGAACAACAACGTGTGGCTGTTGCACGGGCATTAATTAACAATCCTCAAATTGTTTTCGCTGATGAGCCTACAGGTAATCTTGACAGCACTAATGCAAAAGAACTTCATGAACTTTTTATGCAGTTACGCATCCAATTCAACCAAACATTTTTAATTGTTACACATAACGAAGAGCTTGCCTTGCTTAGCGACAGGGAGATCCACATGAAGGATGGAAGAATTGTATGATGAGGGGATGTGCGAATGTGAGAATGTGAAGATGTGCGAATGGCAATTGAAAGAAGTCTTTGCTTATCCAATTTTTCATCTGCACATTTGCACATCAGACTATCTGGCCATCAAAAAATCTGCACATTAAACTCTTGGCTTCCAGGCTATTTCTGCAACTTTGAAAAGGTGGGCAATATAACGGGCAAGCACAAATAAATAATCACTAAGCCGGTTAAGATATTTTATTATTAACGGATCTACAAAAACCTGGTGCTCCTGCATATTTACACACCATCTTTCTGCACGACGGCAAACACAACGGGTAATGTGTGCAGCAGAAACAGCAGCATGACCACCAGGTAAAATAAAATTCTTCATAACCGGTAATTCTTCATTCATCCTGTCAATCTCTTTTTCAAGTATATTAACATCTTCCTCTTTCAAATCGGGCATTTTCATCATCGGTTCCTTATCAGGGTCACAAGCTAAAGATGAACCAATGGTAAACAAGCGGTCCTGTATTTCCTTCAGGAATATTTTTATTTCATGGTTAACCAAATAGTCGTTTACCAAACCTATGTAAGAATTAAGTTCGTCTACTGTTCCATAAGTTTCTATGCGTATATCACTTTTTGCAACTTTGGTTCCTCCTATTAAAGAAGTTTTACCGAGGTCGCCTGTTTTTGTATAAATCTTAGCAGCCATTATAACATTTAAATTTACTTGGGAAACAAAAGCCAAAGGCTGGTGTCAAACTAATTAACAGGAACTCTTTCAGGATTGTTTGTTGGCGCAACAACTTTATCACTTTCAATTATGCCATCTCTTAGTCTCACAACTCTCCTGGCATAAGAAGCAATGTCTTCTTCATGAGTTACAAGGACAACTGTATTTCCTGAGGATTGAATCTTTCCAAATATCTCCATTACCTCTATCGACGTCTTACTATCAAGATTGCCTGTGGGCTCGTCTGCCAAAATGATTGCAGGATTATTTACTAATGCCCTGGCAATAGCTACACGTTGAATTTGTCCGCCACTTAATTCATTTGGTTTGTGATGACTTCTTTCTGCAAGGCCCACTTTTGCCAGCACAGCCATTGCCCTTTCTATCCTGTCTTTTTTACCCACGCCTGCATATACTAACGGCAGCGCCACATTTTCTGCGGCTGATAATCTGGGCAACAAATTAAACTGCTGAAATATGAACCCTATTTCTTTATTTCTTACTTCTGCTAAATCGTTATCATTTGTTTTACTTACATCGTTCCCATTCAGAACATACCTGCCGGAAGTTGGACTATCCAAACATCCTAAAATATTCATTAAGGTACTTTTACCTGAACCGGAAGGACCCATTAATGCTACATATTCATTTTTATAAATCTCCAGGTTTACGCTCTTTAGTGCATCAATTGATTGATTACCCATGAAGTAACTTTTCATAATGTTTTCCAGATGTATAATCAAATTCATATTGATGCAGTTTATTTCCTGATAACTTTTGGCACTTTGAAAAATTGTTCGTCTTTTACAGGCGCATTCAATAATCCCTCTTCCCTGCTTATTGAACCTTTTACTTCGTCTTCTCTTAGAACGTTTACTTCTGTAGTCATAAACAATAGCGGTTCAACTCCGGTTGTGTCAATCTCGTTCAGCTTTTCAATAAACGAAATCATTTTTTGTAAGTCCTTTTTTATTTCTTCCTTTTCAGCCGGTTTAAAAGAGAGGCGAGCTAAGTGCGCCAGTTGATCTACTAATTCATCACTCACTTCCATAAAAAAGTTTGAAACAAAAATAACTTAATAATGCAAGTTTTAACAGTAATCTATGCGAGCCAGGGTAGGAGATAAAAGATTGATCAATGTTTGTTTCTTCTATAAAAAACGCTTGTTTTGGTTAAAGGCAGAAGTGTGAGCGACAGCAAATTTTGCGGGTACTTAAAGAGTTAACAGAAACGGTAAGTTCATATACTTAAGTAAGCAATTAAAAAAGCGACCAAACAAAATATCCCAATCAGTAAAAGTAGAACCCCGGAAAGACTAACCTATTCTAAATTTGCAGAACACCATTGCTTTTTACTCCAATCTCATACTATTTATTCTTATAGCTCGTTATCAAAAACAGGAACAGAGGATTTAAGAAATATTTTAAAATCACCTAAATCAATTATCATGTCATCTACTTCAAACCACGTTAGTGTAACAACAAAGTCTTCGGATCTTATTAATGTTGATATTCTAAATAACTTACAGTATGAGTCATTTGAGTACGTTATTTATAATGATAATAAGACAATGCTACGCAAGGGTCAATTTAGAGCTCCTTCGGTGCAAATACGCACCAACAATTTACAAGAAGGCATATACCAGTTTCAGCTTTTGCTAAATGGGCAGGAGTGGAAAACTACATTGTTTGAAAAATATAACTCAGAGGCATAAGAAAAACTTTGCTCAAAAAGCTCATTGCAAACTTCTACAAACTTCTTAAATACGTCGCCTTTTCTATCCTTTTAATAATTGAGGTTATTAGCCCCTGTTTGTTAAGAATTAAAATTTCAAGAAATGTTTTGTTCGTAGATAAAAGCTGATAAATTTGTTCAATCAGTAACTTATCAAAATTAATAAAATGAACAAAGCTGAATTGATCTCACAAATAGCCGACGATGCCGGAATAACAAAAGGTCAGGCAAACGCCTCCTTGAATTCCTTTGTTGAAGCGGTAACCAAATCGTTAAAAGGAGGAGGTAAAGTAACTCTTGTTGGTTTCGGAACTTTTTCTGTTTCTAAAAGGCAGGCACGCAACGGCCGCAACCCTCAAACAGGCCAGGTAATTAAAATTAAAGCTAAAAAAGTGGCAAAGTTTAAAGCAGGCAAAGAACTTTCTGCACGCATTTAACCTACCAATACATATTATTGAAAGCAGGGCATAGGTCCTGCTTTTTTTATTGTTGCAACTAGTGATTTGTTTTATAAAAAACCTGTCTTTTAGAACTCCACACTAAACAGAGTTTCTTATTAAAGAAACTATTTGATATTATACTTGTACTTATACCGCTCGTACAGTTGCTTCTGTTTATTATCTAAATTGATTTGCCTGCCCTGGATGAATGCATCGGTAATAATGCTACTCCGCATATCTAAAATGTCCCCGGTGCTTATAACAATATTAGCATCTTTATCTACTTCTATGCTTCCGGTTTTATCTGCTATTCCCAAAATTTTTGCAGCATTTAAAGTAATTGCCTGCAAAGCTTGTTCTTTTGTTAGCCCATAAGCTGCTGCGGTGCCTGCATTGTATGCAAGATTGCGGCCCCGGGTTTGCCCATCATTATCAGTAATAGCAAATAAAACTCCGGCCTTTTGTAACATTGCAGGAGTTTTATACGGTTGATCCACGTCATCGTCAGCGAGTGTAGGAAGGCTATGCGACTGACCAAGAATCACGGCTACATGATTTTGTTTGAGCAGGTCGGCTATTTGCCAGCTATCGCTTGCCCCAACAATAACCATATCTACACCAAATTCTCTTACAAAATCCAGTGCTACCAACATTTGTTTTACTGTACTTGCATGCACATACAATTTCTGGCTTTTATCAAACAGCCCTTTCAAAGCGGCCAGTTTTAAATTAGTCTCCCTATGAGATGTATGAGCATTATAAACTTTAGCTGTCCTCAATAAACTCTTTATTTCATCCACCTTGTCTAATCCGATTTTTACAGGATCTTCCGGCATTTGTTCAGGACTTCTTATTGCTGCACGCCCTAAAGGTGGGGGAGTTAATAAAGCAGGCATATAAAAATGAATGCCGCCGTCCATCTTATATGCAGCATCTTCCCAGTTCCAGGCATCTAATTGAACCACCGAAGAAGACCCACTTATCAAGCCACCTTCAGGAACAATATTGGCCAGCAAGATACCATTTGAACGAAGCGTATTGGTAACTTTTGAGTCTGTATTGTAAGCAACAATTGACCGTAAAGAAGAATTGATGTTACCAATTTCGCGAACATCGCTTGTTGCTCTAACACTTGGCACTTCTACCAAACCTAAATCAGTCACAGAAAGTATTAATCCCGGATATACTTGCTTACCCTGGGCATTAATGGTTTGGGTGCCTGAAGGGGCAGCAATGCCTGAACCAATCTGTTTAATTTTTCCATCAGTTATTAATATTGATGTGTTTTCAAGAATTTGCCCATTGCCAACATGAATAGTCCCATTGGTAATTACAATAGGTGTTGTTTGTTTTTGAGTTGGATAAATTGTTTCCTGTGCAAAAGTTGTTATGCTTAGCATTATCGGAGCTATGAGCATTTGTACTTTTTTCATTTTACTTTTTTAAAATTTCTTAGTTCAAAAGTTTAGGAGTTTGAAGTTTAAGGGTTGGAAAGTTCACGAGTTCCAAAGTCACGAGTTATCAAACTGAAAACTTGTAAACCGGAAACTGGTCAACTATTCTATTTCAGATGCGTCAATAGTCAGCAAACCATGATTGTTATAATGTTCTCCGCACGTTTGTAAAGTCCGATAGCTTGGTACTGGTGCTGTAACCGGTGCTCCTCCCCGTTTTTCCGCCGTCATTTTTCTCATGATCCTCAAACGTTCAATGGCCACTTGTTTACGAAGCTCAATATCTTTTTGCCTATTGAAGTATATAGTTCCATCAACAACAGTGTATAAAGATTTCGTATAAATGCTTAAAGGATTATCGCTCCATAAAACAAGATCTGCATCTTTACCTACTTGAATACTGCCTACCTGTTTATCTATATGAAGCATTTTTGCTGGGTTTAGGGTTACCATTTTAAGAGCATCTTCTTCACTCATTCCGCCATATTTTACACTCTTTGCTGCTTCCTGGTTTAAGCGACGCGCCATCTCTGCATCATCTGAATTGATAGCTACATTTAAACCTACACTGTTCATTAATGCAGCATTATATGGAATTGCATCTACCACTTCCATTTTATAATACCACCAATCTGAGAAAGTAGAAGCACTGGCTCCATGCGCTTTCATTTTATCGGCTACTTTATAGCCTTCTAAAATATGCGTGAAGGTATTGTAGTGATAGCCCATTTTGTCAGCTACTTTCATAGCTGAATTTATCTCGCTTTGTATATAAGAGTGACATGTAATGAAGCGCTTGTTGTTTAATATCTCAACTAAAGCATCAAGCTCTAAATCTCTGCGGGGTGCAATTGTACCTTTTTTATCTTTAGCTGAATTATATGTCTTCCATGAATTTTCGTAATCGCGGGCACGGGTAAAAGCGTCTGCCAAAACTTCTTCAACACCCATACGTGTATCAGGAAAACGGCTGTTGTTAGAATTATTGCCGAGAGCAGAGGGTGACCGTTTCACGTTTTCGCCCAATGCAAACTTTATGAATGGATCGGCGCTTTTAAACTTTAATCCTTCATCATCTGCACCCCAACGAAGCTTAATTAATTGGGTTTGCCCGCCAATTGTATTTGCAGAACCATGCAGGATATGAGAAGTGGTAACACCACCGCTCAACTGGCGATAGATGTTAATATCATCAGGATTTAAATTGTCGGCAATACGAACTTCAGAGGTTACACTTTGGCCGCCTTCGTTGATCGATGCACAGGCAATATGGGAGTGCTCATCAATAATACCGGCGGTTAAATGCTTCCCTGTACCATCGATTGAGTGTGCAGAAGCATCTGATAAATTTTTACCTACCGCAGCTATCTTTCCATTTTTTACCAGTACATCTGCATTATGTAAAATGCCCTCTTTCCCGTTCGTCCATACAGTAGCATTTCTAAATAAAATATTTTCCTGTTTTGGCGCTTGTCCCGCTTCCCAGCCGAAGGGCTCAAAAGGGTAACTGACTTTACCTAACGGACCAAGTGGTTTTTTACGTGCGCTGTCTATTTTTTCTACTCCGGGCTGGGAGTAAGTGCCTGTCCAGGTAAACCTGTTGCCGGCGCTGTCTGTTCCAAATCCACTCCAGACATCGCTGTTAACTATACCGCTTAAATTTAAGTTCTCCCCTCCTTTTGTTCTTTCGGGTGCAACATTAATTCGCACCTGCCTGCCATCATAGTAGAACTTTGAAGTAACAGTATCTTTACCAATAAAGCTTGCAGCATTGTTACCTTTAAAGTCTAAAGTATAGTTAACCGGGCCAGCTATTGTGTTCAAAACAATCTTATACGTGCCTGTCACGTTCTTCCAGGAGTCATCCTTTACACTGTATTTTTTCCCCTGAATCCAGTTTTGAAAAATATTTGTTTTTTCATTAAACACAGCACCGGAAGTAATAAGGAAGTTAGCGAATTTACCTTCATCTAAACTGCCCATCTCATTGTAAACACCTAACACGGCTGCAGGTATTTTGGTTAGAGCCATAAGGGCAGTTTTTTCTGTTAAGCCATAATTTATAGCTGTCCGAAGGTTGGTTATAAACTGTTTTACATCCCTTACATCGGCTGCAGTTATGCAAAATGGAATACCTGCTTTTTCCAGTTCGGCAGGGTTTGTAGGTGCCAGCTCCCAATGTTTAAGATCAGAAACGGATACGAACCGTGCGTCGTTAGGGTCTTCTACATCCTGGGTGACAGGGTAGTTTAGAGAAAGAATATAAGTAGCTTTTGTTCCTGCAATTTCTTTTATGCGCTGGTATTCATTTCCACCTCCCTTTATTATGTATTGCGCACCAAATTCATCACAGATACGGTCTGCCCTCAGGTCGTTCCATTTATCGTTAGCCTCAAAAATCTGGGGTAAGTTTTGGTTATTGTTCCATGCCTGAAGGCTGAGGTTTATACCCTCTTTTGCTGGCTTGTTCTTATACCATTGTGCATCCAAGTAGGTTTGACGTAATAAAGCAATACATCCCATTAACGAACCCGGGTAGCTTTGAGTAGAACTGCCTTTACTAAAAGAATAATTTGCTGCTGCTCTTTCTTTAAGAATGAGCATATTTTCTTTATCCTGTCCCAGGCTTACCAAGGCTCCGGTTCCGCGTGCAATGCCATCTTTTACATGTGTAAGCACTGTTCCAAAACCGGCATCGCGGAGTAGCTTTGCTTTAGCATCGTCTGCCGTAAACAATTTGTAAGCATCAGTTTCGCTTTTAACAGCCTGGTTCCAGCCATATGCACCTTTTGTGCTGCTGGTTAGTTGGGAACGTGCAAAAAAATCAGAACCTCCTTGTGGGCGTTGTGGTGGTGCCATTCCATAATCGCTATAAATATCAATAAACGAAGGATAAATATATTTATCCTTACAATTGATTACTACAGCCTCTTTAGGAACAATAACCATAGCCCCAAGGGCTACTATTTTGCCATCTTTTATTATCAGGGTGGCATTTTGTAAAGTAGTTTCAGGATCTTTGTCAAT
>MWVX01000331.1_pt1 | contig 14196 bp, 9 predicted proteins | sample 1047311 | NCBI WGS metagenome assembly MWVX01 (sample SAMN06349984, study PRJNA376086) | soil metagenome | isolation source: MtG-4 sample Antarctic (ecotone) soil | place: Antarctica | collected 2015-01-13 | reverse complement strand
TAATAAATTTTGTAAGATCAAGTTTTTCTATCCGTGTAATGAATCTTTTAAATTCTTCATCTGCGTCGCCATGAATTACTTCTACAATAAAATAAGGAAATGATTTTTCATTTGCATTAAATACTATTCCAAGTTTTTTGACTGCGATTATTGTGTCAATGTCTGCCGGTTCTTTTTTTATTTCTATTGAAGTAACAGGTTTTGCATTTGATGCAGGCATAAGGCGTTTTATGCTGGCGTCTAATACTCTTAAAAAAGGCTTTCCTTCTTTATATATAAATTCAAATTTCCCTTTAAGATTTTCACTCAGGCTATATCCGTAGGCCTCCAATAATTTATTTTTTTCTTTATCCCAATTACGAATACTATCAAAATAATTTGATCCAAATGAATTTAGCAACTGTAAAAACAAAGCAGTTTTGTGCGTACATAATGCATTTGTGCTTTCGCTGCAGGTGCATGAGGTATCAAAATTTCTTTCTTCGTTTTTTTGGATGGCGAGATGGTATATTTCACCATTATATTCCAAAGTTGCCTCTACCTTTTCATTATCCGCTTTTATAATATTTGCTTTGCTTGTTCTTAATATTTCTTCGGCTTTATTGTAATTTTCCTGAGAAGATAACATCCGTACCATTCTAAGGTCAATAAACTTCATTTTAGCAACGGTATGCTTCTGATTATAAGTCAGTGCCTCGTGATTACCTAATAAATTTTTGTCTACAAGATCCTGTAGTTGAAATAATGCTGCAGCTTCGTGCCGGCAAATATCACTTAAATTGTAAGGACATGCACAACGCAATTGCAGGGTTTTGGGATCATTAAATTCTTGTATATGCACTTTATAAAAAGTGGTATAACTGTCGTCTCTTACCCTGAAAGTAATTGCATTCATCAGGTCATCATGATCAATCATTTCAACATATCCCAACGAATGAATTTTTTTCCCACGTCTGATAACTTCATCAGTTCCTGAATTATAAATGTATTTTAGTAAGTGAGGTAAAGCCAATGAGATTTACGATTTTAAATGTACGATTTACGATGTACGATTTTAGATTTACGATTTAAAAATCAGACTATAATTCTGAAAAGGGCAATTTGCAAAAGTAAGAAAAAATAAGAGAGGTTGATTTGTGTTTGAAAACTTTTTGCTCCCGGTAAGGTTCACAAATTTTTGCATAGTCAAAAATGCATATTCCATGCTGAAATATTAAGAGCTAAGATGATTGAAGTTGCTTAATACTGGCAATGTTCCGGCTAAAACTATGCGATCATTAAACTGACTACTCCAGAAATCTCATCATAGTATTTATCCGTTAATAACTCCACAGCAAAAAATTTTTTATGAAAATTTGGTTCTGGTTTGTTCAGGTTAGGATAAAGCAAAGCAAGAGAACGATAGGCATCGTAAGATGGTTAAGGAAATTAGGCATAGAAGAAAACTATAAAGCCTTACATTGTAAATCACTTTAAAAAACCGCCGTACACGCAAATACATAAGGTGTGTAAGTGGCGGTAAAGATTAATACATTTGCCCAACTTTATTTAAGATAATAATGAATATATTAATAACCGGAGGCAATTTTTATAATAAAGGAGGTGAACTAATGCTGGTTACTCTTACGGATAATTTAAAAACTCATCTACCCGATGCTACCATTTGTGTGAGCCCTTTTCTGGGCAACGCTGAGAAGCTCAGATATATGAAGATAAAAGTGCTCAATTATCCACTTTATCATTATGGTGATAAAAAATTTTTTAAAAAGGCTTTACGTTTTCCTTTCCTTTTTAAAAGCTTATTACTTATGAAGGGGAAAAAAATTAGAGGAGAAGTGGCCATGAAGGATATTGATGTCGTATTAGATATTTCAGGTTTTGCTTTTGGCGAAAAATGGGGAAGTTCTCCCTTAAATAATCTTACATTATTTACCCGGAAAATGAAAAAAATGGGGGTAAAATTTTTCCTCATGCCACAAGCCTTTGGCCCATTTACAAAAGATAATATGAGCGGCGATATTAATAAAGTAGTGCATAATGCCCACCTTGTTATAGCTCGGGATGAACAATCATTCAGCTTTGTAAAAGAAAAAGTTACTGATCAGGCTGATCAGCAAAAGATAGTTTTATTTCCAGATATTACGCTGACGTTTAAAAAATTGGTATTAATTGATGATGAGGCATTTCAAAATCCTTTTTGTATAATAGTACCCAATGAGAGAATGCTTGATAAAGCTTCTGAAAGATGGCAAAAAAACTATTACTACGTTTTAAGCAAATTGATAGATATTATTTTAACTAAAAGCAATTTAAATATTGTAATGCTTATACATGCCGTGGGTCAAAGTGCTGATGCTTTGGTAGGAAGAAAAGCCATAGAGTCTGTTCGCAAAATATATTCGGGCAGGATTATTTATTATGTAGAGGAAGATCCGGTGAGATTAAAATCAATAATTTCCAAATCCGCTTTTCTAATTGGTTCCCGTTTTCATGCATTAGCGTCAGCATTATCTTTAAATATTCCTGCTATTGCTACCTCATGGTTACATAAATATGAAATGCTTTTTCAGGACTATGATGTAAAGGAGTTCAGTTTTAAAGAACCTGATGATGAAATATATGAAAGAGTAGAATCTTTATTAAATGAAGAATATAGAAATATTATACAAAACAGGCTAAAAATTGCAAATTCATTGATTAATGAAAAATCAAAAGCTATGTGGAACCTGATTTTAAGTATGATGAAAAGTTAAACCAATTTATCCCCTAAAAAAGTATCGTTTTTGAAAACTTTTTTTAAAACAAATTTAATTTTTAGCCTAAGCCTTTACATCTGTCGATCTTTCTGTAAACAATGAATACCAAATTAAGCGCATAATTACTTTGCGAACAAACCTTTCATTTAAAAGACGAGGTAAGGAGTTCTGAATTTTAGAAACATCGATTTACACAATAAGAATTTAAGTTGGTTTGTTCATAAAAATTTATAGAATGAATTGGAATTTTTCAATTGATTTTTTTAAAATTAGTTATAGACGGTAGATCTTCTCCTTTTCCCTCGCCCCCTGTGGAGAGCCTGCCCGACTGAGTCATTTAGGCGGGAATAGGTGAGGGATAAGGGCCGTTATCCCCTTACTAATCTGCCATCTTTATAAATCACCAATACATTGGCAATATCTTCAGTAAGGCAGAACCTGATATCATTCTCCAGGCCAAAATTTATTAAGCGCTGAAAATGAGAAGCGTTTTTCATCTTCATAAATGTGAACATATCACTGGCAGCCTGGTTATATAAGCTTTCAGCAATTTGAGAGGAATCACAATTTACAAAGAAGTGCTCTTTTATTCTTTTAATAACAGCACCTGCAAACAAAGTGTCTTCAATATTCACTTTATCTTTCCAGGCTGCGCAAGCCAGCACCACGTCTTGTTTTTGTGAAACAAGATACTCACAAACAGCAGATAGATTTGGAAAAGAACCGGTGATAATATCTTTGGCATTTTCAGCCAATGCTATATGAAGCAGTTTAGTTCCGTTTGTTGTTGTAAGCACCAGGGTTTTACCTTTTATAAATTCTTCAGTATATTGAAGAGGCGTATTACCATAAGTTAAACCTTCCGCAATTTTTCCGTCCCTTTCCCCGGCGGTTATTACCTCCATTTGGTTTCCCAGCTTAATGCAATCTGCAATGCTGTCAACAGGTATTACACTTTTGGCTCCGTTATTTATGGCTGCAGCAATTGTAGATGTGGCTCTTAAAACATCTATTATTACTACAATACTGTTGTAAACATCATGTGTATGTAAAAGTGCCGGCGATAAACAGGTAGTCAATTCTGAAAGCGCATTTTTCGATGATCTCATTTAGAAACCAAATTAAGCAGAATTTTTTTAGAAATATTCAACACTATTCAAAAGGCATTTTAACTACTTTAGCAATAAGTAATTTGTCACGCACTTTAATATAAACCTGTGTATCAATTGCAGTATAGGGTGCGTTTACATAACCCATTGCAATAGCTTTACCCAATGAGGGAGATTGAGTGCCACTGGTTACTTTGCCTATTGTTGCACCTATATGATCTTTTATTTCATAGCCTTGCCTGGAAATACCTTTTTCAACCATTTGGAGCCCGACTAATTTTTTTGTCACTCCGTTAGCCTTCTGTTTTTCTAAAATATCTCTTGCTATAAAATCTTTGGTAAATTTTGTTATCCATCCAAGTCCCGCTTCTAAGGGAGAGGTTGTATCATCAATATCATTTCCATATAAACAATACCCCATCTCCAAACGAAGTGTATCTCTTGCTCCAAGGCCTATTGGCTTTAATCCTTGCGGAGTTCCTGTCTCAAAAATTTTATTCCAAATAATATCAGCAGCATCATTAGTATCTTCGAAATATATTTCAACACCACCTGCACCCGTATAACCGGTTGCGCTGATCAATACATTATCTATCCCGGCAAATTTTCCTTTTACAAAATTGTAATACTTTAGATTCATTATATCTATATCAGTTAATGGCTGCAAAATTTTAGTAGCGTTGGGACCCTGTATAGCAAGTAAACAGGTTTTATCGGAAATATTATGCAACTCCACATTTTTAGAATTGTTACTGTTAATCCAGTTCCAGTCTTTATCAATGTTGCTGGAATTTACCACTAACATATAAACTTTATTTTCCTGAATGCAATAAACTATTAAATCATCTATTATGCCTCCATCAGCATTAGGCATGCAGCTATATTGTGCCCTGCCGGAAGTTAATTTTGATGCATCATTGGTTGTTAACCCTTGTATAAGATCCAAAGCATTTTCTCCCTTTAAAATAAATTCTCCCATGTGGCTTACATCAAATACACCCGCATTATTTCGTACGGCAGCATGTTCATCATTTATTCCGCTATAACTTATAGGCATATTATAGCCGGCAAAATCAGCCATTTTAGCGCCGAACTCAATATGCTTTTCTGTAAATGGAGTGTTTTTCATTTGTAATTTAATGAGCAAAAATAAAGGTTATTGTCTGATGTCTGAACTGGGATTTATGGGATGGTTGGGATTTATGAGATATTATGGTGTGAGGTTCTGATACCTAATAATCTTTGTTTACGTAAAAGGCTCCGCACTTTCGTTTGGAGCCTTCGTCTTTGTTTCAGCTTCAACTTCAACTTCAACTTGAAACTATTTTCAGATATTATATGTCAACCACAAAATCATAAGGCTGATCGTTCAGTTGCAAAAACGCTTCTGTATTAAATGCTTCTTTATTTTCTAATTTTTCCAGTGTTCTGTCAATTTGTTCTTTCACTTCTTTTAAAGAATCTTTTACTTTTTGCATTTGTTTATCTTTAATTCCATTAAGAGAATCAATTGATTTTTGCGTTTGTTCATACCGGTATCCTTCAATCGAATCACCTGGTAATGTCCTGTTATTTTCTTCGTTCCAATCATTATCATTTTCTCTTCTGTACTCATTATTAATATCCCTGTCAGCAGGTTTACCATCAAGGGTATATAATCCATCTGATCTCATTACAAGGTCTTCTCCATAATGATTTTCCCATCCATCAACTTCATCCTCATCCCAACTTGCATCCCAATCCCATTCATCGCTGCGCCACGGGCCATTGAAATGTTCCCAATTGCGCCACCCAAGTTTTTTATTAATATTAATTACTTTGCCAACAGGTACTGCTATGGTAACAAATACCTGTTGGTTCCTGAATTTATCTTCTTTGGTTATTGCAATCCCTTTATCTAAAAGTAACATGGAATCTACCTGGCTGATTTTATAAACAATTTTATTTGCCAGGGTATCTGCAAATCTCCGGTTTCGTCCATTGCAGATTTTAACCAGGGTTACATTAAAACTATCATTAGCTGATTTTACAATTCTGATTCTTACATTATTTACAAAAACGGTATCCTCATCAAAGTTGGCAAATGGTTCAAAATGGAAAAAGTTGTTTCGTCCATAATACCGGTTGGAAGCGTATGAAGATACTCCCAATCTGTTTACTCCGGGATTGGATAGAGCAATGTTTTCTTCATTTATAGTATTAACACTTTTAAAATCTCTGCCAACTGAAACTATCAATGATATAAAACAAAATATACCCAGCAGCCATAACGCTAAAAAGCTATAGCGCATCAAATTGTTGTTACTTTTTATTTTAGCAATTCTTCTTATAATAAAAGTGATAACGCCAACTACCGGTATTCCTATAAAAAACAATAAAGATCCCCAGGCGTAAAGACTTTGCCAACCATCGTTAAGTAAATATGCTTTTAAGGGGAACAAACCTATTGCCGCAATAGCCAAAGAAAATAATGCTACAATGAGTGCTAAAGCAACACATCCGATTATAAAATATCCTAAAGCCTTTACCAGGAAAACAATTATATCCCCCAGGGATCTGCCTGTTCTTTTTGCAGCGTACCCGACTTCTGAACCAAATGTCTTTCCTCTTTCCTGTGCAAAATCTTTAGCTTCTTTACCTAATTTCTCCATTCTTTGCTGCACTTCCTTCATTTCTCCCATTACAGAATTTTTTATTGAGTTTAAATCCACTTTCTCTCCTTTCATTTCTAATTTTTCAGAAGTGGATTTGGCTTCAGGTATAACCAACCATAGAATAATGTAGATTAAAATAGTACCCGGGCTAAATGTAAAATTCAAAAATTGAGGAAACGTCAAGGGGCCAAAATCTCCCCAGCGAAAAACCAGGGAAAAGAACGGAATAAAAAACAAAATCCGTGGTATCCAAACATTTATATTAAAATAACTGGCTATACCGCTACACACACCTGCAATCCATCTCTCATCCGGATTTCTATATAATCTTTTACGAACACCATTTTGAACATTATGGCTGCTTGGTACAAAGGCCCAAAGGAGGAAATATGCAAAGAAGCCGATACCTGAGAAAATAAAAACCAATCTAACGATAATTGGCTCAATGTTAAAATAAGCTGCAATGCCACTACAAACACCACCAATAATTCTGTTATTGGCATCGCGATAAAGCCTTTTACCTGTAAAGTGTGTTTGGCTGTAAGCACTTGCTACATATGGATTTTTTGCTGTAGAACCCTCATTAGGCTGATCGCTATCTGCTGCAGCAAAATCTTGGGGACGCCCCATATTATTAATTATTGCATTTACATCATCGTCAGTAATACAGGTGGCGCCCTTTGTTATCCTTTCCTGGAAAAGTTCGCCAATACGACTTTCAATATCATTAATGATCTCATCCCGTCCATCTTCGTTGGCAAAATATATTCTGAGGCTATCAGTATATTGCTTCAGCAGTTCAAAAGAGGTTTCCTCAATTGGAACCACCCTTCCCTGGAAATTTATATTAATTACTTTTTTCATCGCTGTTCAATTTATTAGTTGTTGAAGTTGTATTTGTGTCTAATCCATTTTGACCTGTCAGGGTTTCCACGGCATTGGCTAATTCCTCCCATGTTGTTTCAAGTTCATTATAAAAGGCAGCGCCTTTTTCAGTAAGCAGGAAATATTTGCGTGGAGGTCCGCTATTGCTTTCAACCCATCTATAGGTTAACAATTCTGCGTTTTTTAGCCTGGTAAGCAGGGGATAAAGTGTTCCTTCTAAAATATTAAGATTTGCCGACTTCATTTTATCTATAATATCAGATGGATATGCTTCTCCCAATTTTATTACCGAAAGAATGCAGAATTCGAGCACACCTTTGCGCATTTGGCTGGCTGTATTTTCAATATTCATAATTCACCTTTTTCATGGTTTGCAAATTTTTAGGTAGATTTTTTTTCATTTATGAAGACAAAGATAAATAGTTATTTAATACTATGCAATACATAATACCAGTTTTTTAAAGGTAGTAGGTTGTCAATAATTAGGCTTTCAACTCATCAAATCCTTCGCTAGTCTAACTTCCAGCCAATTTTTTTTAATAATTTTAAAATGAAATTTTGTATGAGTGGTAATATAATGAAGATGAATGGTTTTTATTTCCTGGCTTTCCCATTCATAAAATAATCTATCTTGAAAATAAATATAAAATATGAAATGGCTTTTGTTAATCTGCACCATATGTTATTGCTTTAATGTATTAGCTCAAAAGCAAAGAGTAGATAAAACGCTGCAAAAAAGGACACAAAATCTATTAAAAAACTTTAAAGGAAATGCCGGCGTTTTTATAAAAAATTTACGCTCTGGTAAAGTTGTTTTAATTAATGAAGATTCAATTTTTCCTACTGCCAGCATGGTAAAAATGCCAATTTTGATAGGCATTATGGATAAAATTGAGAAAGGAGAATTAAAGTATCACCAGGATATTATCTACAAAGATTCTTTGCTATATGCTGGTGTAGATATTTTGGGTTCGTTTAAAAATGAGGAAAAGATTGATCTGAGTAAAGTGATAATGCTTATGCTTACAACCAGTGATAATACCGCCAGCCTTTGGTTGCAAAGCCTTGCAGGAGGTGGAAAAAGGATAAATGAAATTTTAGATAATACCGGTTTTAAAAACACGAAAGTTAATTCAAGAACTCCGGGAAGAGAAGCAAACCGGGAACAATATGGCTGGGGCCAAACTACACCTAAAGAAATGGTAATGCTGTTGGAAAAAATTTATAAAGGAGAACTATTAAGTCAATCCGCTTCCCAAAAAATGCTAAGACTACTTGGAAGAAATTATTGGGATGAGCAAGCGCTTTCACAAATTCCTCCATACATTTTCGTAGCTTCTAAAAACGGGGCTGTTGATGAATCGAGAAGCGAAACTTTATTGGTAATGGCGCCCGGCAATCCTTATATTTTTTCTATTTGTACAAAAAATAATAAAGATAAAAGCTGGGATGACAGTAATGAAGCATGGCAATTGACAAAAAAACTTTCAAAGATGTTATGGGATTACTTTAGCCGAAAATGATCATCTAATAGTTATTGTTAATAATTCGTTTGAGTAATGGCTTTACGTTTTCTTTTTTGCGAAATGGTATTTCATTTGCATGATTTCATTAAACACAAATGATGAAAAGATTTATTTACATAACGATTATCAGCGCCCTGTTAGCATCATGCAGTACAGGTAAAAATGTTGTTATCAAAACCACTGAGGATAAAGCTTTATTAGCTGCGGTAAAAAAATTAAATAAGAACCCAAATAATGTTGAATTACAAAATGCACTTAACAGCTTATATAACGATGCTGCTAAAAATCACCTTGATAAAATTGAGGTGTATAGAACTTTAACCGAAGTTGATCGCTGGGATAAGATCATTAAAGAATACAATGCATTAAAATCATTGTCTGATGTTATAACAAGTTCAACTGTAGCTAACGGTTTAATAAAAGCACCTTCTTATTCTTCTGAATTACAATCTGCATTGCAAAATGCTGCTTCGGCATATTATGAATTGGGAGAATCTTATCTTAACAACAGTAACAGGGAATCTTTTAAGAATGCATATTATGCTTTCAAAAAAACAAATGATTTTATTCCCGGCTTTAAAGATTCCAGGGAAAAAATGGATATGGCTTATAAAAGCAGTGTAATAAAAGTGGTGATAAATTCTGTTAAGGATAACTCCTTTTATTACAACAGTATTGGTTTTAACAACTTTGGCAATAGTTTCAACAATGATAATTTTCAAAGAAGCCTTGTTAGAGACCTGGGCGGAAATTACAGTAAAAATAGTCCGGCACTTTTTTATACTGATTGGGAAGCCGGAAGAGAAAATATAAGGCCGGATTGGGAAATTGATCTTACCTGGCTGGATATTAATATACCGTATCCATCCACTAATCAATATTCACGAAATATAAGCAGGCAAATTGAAGCCGGAAAAGATACATCGGGCAAAGTTTATTATGAAACCGTTCATGCAACTTTACATGTAATAAGAAAATATTTTACGGCTTACGGCGAACTGGAGTGCAGAATAATGGATATGGATTCACGAAATATAATTTCCAATGACCGGTTTAGAGATCAGTTCAATTTTCAGGAAGAATATGCCACTTATAGCGGTGACTCAAGAGCATTAAGTAGCAATGATTGGGCCTTGATAAATAATAACCGCTATCAGGTGCCAGGTAAAGAAAATATTTTAAGTGAATTATATCAACGAATTTATCCGCAGGTTAAAAACAGAATATATTCTGCCGTAAGCTGGTAGTTATATTAAACGTGAATGGGCAATGGTGAATGGGCAATATTCACAATTGACCATTCACCATTCACCTGAAAAGATTATACACCAACAGGCTCATTACATACGCAAGCCCGGTCATATAAACTAATTGGATAATTGGCCATTTCCAGCTTCGGGTTTCTCTTTTAACAACAGCAAGTGTACTCATGCATTGCATAGCCAAAACATAAAATATAAGTAACGATAAACCTGTGGCCAGGTTATATACTTTACTTCCATCAGGTCTTGTAGCTGCTTCCATCTTTTTTCTCAGTGTAATATTATTGCCTTCGTTATTATCACCAACACTGTAAAGAGTAGCCATCGTTCCAACAAAAACCTCTCTTGCGGCAAACGATGTTATTAAAGCAATTCCTATTTTCCAATCATAACCTAAAGGTGTAATAATGGGTTCTATTGCTTTTCCAAGTAACCCCGCATAAGAGTTTTCAAGCAATGCTGTTTTACGTAACTTATTTAATTCATTTGCCTGTGCAGGATTATCTTTTTCCAGTTTTTGATATTGCACAGTAACGTCCAGCATTTTTTGTTTGGGGCCATAACTGCTCATCACCCACAACAATAAGCTTATCACCATTATTACCTTGCCCGCTTCAAAAACAAATACTTTGGCCTTTTCTACCATTGTATAAAAAATATTTTTCCATCTTGCCCCACGATAAACCGGTAGTTCTAAAATAAAATAGCTTTTTTCATTGCTTCTGATAAACCACTTCATTACATACGATGAAAGCAACGCCATTACAGTACCTAATAAATATAAAGCCATCATTACAAGGCCTTGTAAATTAACAAACCCAAAGTACAAATGTTTGGGAATAATTAATGCTATTAAAATAGTATACACAGGTAATCTTGCGCTGCAACTCATTAAAGGCGTACACATAATAGTAAGCAACCGTTCTTTTTTATTTTCAATGTTTCTTGCACTCATTATTGCAGGTACTGCACAGGCAAGGCCGCTTATCATTGGCATTACACTTTTCCCATTCAATCCTGCTTTTCGCATTAGCCTGTCGGTTAAAAAACTTATTCTTGCCATATAGCCGGTATCTTCCAGCAATGTAATCAACCCAAATAGTATCATTATCTGTGGTATAAAAACCATAATGCCACTCAGGCCTGCAAGCACACCATTTATCAGCAGATCGCTAAGCCATGAGGGTGGTAATACCTGGCCTAACCACCCGCCCATTTTGCTAAAGCCCCATTCAATAGCATCCATGGGATACTGCGCTATCCAAAAGATGCTTTGAAATAAAAGAAATAAAACACTTAACAATATCGCATATCCCCAAAAACGGTGTAGGAGGATATTATCAAGTTTTTCAGTGAACAAAGCTTTTTGAAGCGGATCAGCCTCAACTACAGTTTGCTGCATTATGTGTTTTATCTTTCCATAGCGCAGCATTATCTCTTCAGCCTGTGTTTTAGCCGGATTGAATTTATTGTCTTCTTCAATTTTTTCAATAATTTCCTGGCTGCGCTGATCTAAAGAAAAATTTTCATGATTGATAAGGTAATGGATAGCCGTGTAATCACTTATTGCAGGAAAATAATTTTTTACTTTTTTGATGGCTTCATGCGCAAGGGCTTTGCTATCAATAAAATCCCTTGCCGGGGGTTTATTTAAATTTTGAGCGGTTTGTTCCAGCACTTTTTTGAGTTGGCCTATGCCCTTATCTTTTCTGGGATTAACAGGAATAACAGGCACACCCAATTCTCTTTCAAGGCCATCAATATCTATCTGTATGTTCTTCTTTTTAGCAAGATCCATCATTGTAAACGCTACAACTACAGGAATTTTCAGATCAATGATTTGTGAGCAGAATAAAAGATTACGTTTTAAATTTGAAGCATCTGCAACCAATAAAATTATATCAGCAGTTATCTCCGTATCCTGGTTAAGCAATACTTTATAAGCTACCCATTCATCATGTCTTTTGGGATATAAACTATAAGTACCAGGCAGGTCAATAACTTGTGCACTAAACGAATCGGATAATTTTGTTATACCTGTTTTTTTATCAACTGTTACACCAGGAAAATTACTAACCTTTTGATTAAGACCCGTAAGGGAATTAAAAAGAGAAGTTTTTCCACTGTTAGGATTACCAACCAGAGCTATATGTAGAGGCCTTGACAATTTTTTTATAGTACTGATAAAATTAAATGCAATAGGGCTGGTTAGTTTACGAATTAAGAAAGAAGAATTTTTTGGCGTAGCTTTTTAACAACCCATAATAAATCAGGCTAATTTTGTGTCATATAAAAAACATAATTTGAATTCATGAAAATATTTTTAGTTATTATTTTATTGGTAGCGCAGTCATCCTTCTCGCAAAAATTAAAAAAAGCAGATAAAGCGCTTTTTGATAATTTAAAGGCTCATATTGCTTTTTTAGCAGATGATAAACTGGAAGGCAGAAGAACAGGTACACCAGGAGAAGAGCTTGCTTTTAGTTATTTAACCGATCAGTTTAAAACTATTGGCTTGCTGCCGAAGGGAGATAGTGGCACTTATATACAGCCATTCGCTATCAATGATGGAAAACAAATAAATAATACAACACATTTGATAATAAATGGTAATGACCTGAAAGTTGGGGAAGAATTCTTTCCGCTTTCATTCAGCGCAAACGGTTCACTGGAATCTGCACCTGTTATTAGTTTTCTGGAAAAAGATATGCCATGGTTTTGGGACATAAGAGAGATTTTAGAAAAGAATATGGCTAACCCTCATTTTGATCTAAATGAAAATATGAAATTAAAGGCTAAAGATGTTGCGGATAAAGGCGCAACCGCACTGATCATTTATAATAGTTCTGTAATACCAAACGGTTTAAAATTTGAGGGTAAACAAAAAGAAGAAGTGTCAAAAATCCCTGTTATCTATATAACTAAAACCGGAAGAGAAAAATATTTACAGGATACTACTATTGCCTTAGATTTAAAAATGAAAGTGGAAATTGGAGATAAAAAAAGATATGGCCATAATGTGATAGGATACCTGGATAATGGTGCGGCCAACACAATAATTATCGGGGCACATTATGATCATCTTGGGTATGGTGAAGACAGTAACTCTTTATGGTCCGGCACAACGGCTATTCATAATGGTGCAGATGATAATGCAAGCGGAACTGCAGCAGTTATTGAACTTGCAAAAATGCTTAAGAAAAAAAATCTCAAAAACAACAATTATTTATTCATCTGTTTTTCAGGTGAAGAATTGGGATTATTCGGATCAAAATATTTTACTGAGAATCCGACAATCGCTATCAACAAAATTAACTACATGATAAATCTGGATATGATCGGGCGTTTAAATGAAAGCACGCATACTATGTCAGTTGGCGGATATGGAACATCACCATCATGGGCAAACATCTTATCTTTTAAAGAAAAAGCCTTTGCTATAAAATTTGATTCAAGCGGTATTGGCCCAAGCGATCATACTTCTTTTTATAGAAAAGACATTCCTGTATTATTTTTTTTTACCGGAATACATAGCGATTATCATAAACCGGGTGATGATGTTGATAAAATAAATTATACAGGAACACTTAGGATAGTAAAATACATCTACAAAATAATTGAGAAGACTAACACAACAGCCAGGTTGCCTTTTGCAAAAACAAGAGAGTTGCATATGAGTTCGTTGCCACGTTTTACGGTTACCCTTGGTATTATGCCGGATTATACTTTTACAGGTGCAGGGGTAAAGGTTGATGGTGTAGTTGAAGGAAAAATTGCAGAAAAATCAGGAATAAAAGCAGGTGATATAATAATAGCATTGGGAGAAAATACATTTCATGATGTTACATCTTACATGGGCGCTTTAAGCAAATTTAAAAAAGGCGATGCTGCCAGGGTAAAAGTGTTAAGAGGAAAAGAGGAGTTAGTATTTGACATAATTTTTTAATTCTAAGTAATGGAAACTTTAATAGTAAGAATCAAAACAAAAAAATATAAAATCTCTT
>MWVX01000330.1_pt1 | contig 14208 bp, 14 predicted proteins | sample 1047311 | NCBI WGS metagenome assembly MWVX01 (sample SAMN06349984, study PRJNA376086) | soil metagenome | isolation source: MtG-4 sample Antarctic (ecotone) soil | place: Antarctica | collected 2015-01-13 | reverse complement strand
GTAACACCTAACAAAACCGTGAGTGGGCTTGGTCTTGGACTCTACATAAGTAAACAGATCGTAGTGGCCCATAAAGGAACTATTCAGGTAGAGAAGTAATAGGAGTTTTGAGCTCATGCGAAGCAATCGATAAAAACTCATCTCTGGTATTCAGGGCAGACTGCTTAATAGCAATCTGCTTTTGAGTAATAAAGAATATTCTCATGATCAAAAGGGTCAGCAAGATACCCAGGAAAGCAATGACCAGTGGAAAATAATAAGATCTATATGATCTCCACTCAGGGTCGGCATAAAAATGAACTTTAAATGCATTTTCACCAATCGACATAGCTCTGACTAAGTCTGGTTGTCCCATCGCTTTTTTCTTATGCAATGTATGCCAGTCATGATGATAGAGAAGACTTTTTTCATTGACCTCATCACCGGAATAAATTTTAAAATCAACTTCTCCGGTTTGTGACTGCCGGACAACAGCACTGATAAAATCACGGATTCGAAACGGACTCGAGACATATCCTGCGAGCTGGTTTCTTCTCTCTAAGACTGTACCCGGAAGATCATTTCTATAAATAGGTGCATAAAGAATGAACCCTGGCTGAGGATCGATTCCATCTTCCTGTATCAAAACAAGCAACTTGCTCAGAGCAGGCTTACCGGTATCTCGCGCTTTTTCCATGGCGCTTCTTCGGATTGGCTCAGTCATCATATTAAAACCCACGGCACGTGAGTTGCGCGAGTTCATTGGTGCGATATAAGTTATGGATGTAAGTTCAACATCATCAGAATGCGGCCAGACCTTATACTCAGGAAACTCTTTTCTTCTTTCCTTGATGTGGGAATTTAAATTCTCAGCTGCAATTTTCTTTATAAAGGAAAGCGCCTGCACGCCGGGATAATTCTCCATTAATTGTGTATTCTTCAGATAATCCTGAAATGTCTTATCAGTTACGCTGTCTAACCCGGGCAGCAGGAAAGCTCTTGCCTGGATGAGAGCAAACTCATGATATTGAATACGGTTTTGAAAACTTTCAGTTATTCTGTTTGCGGAGCGATTCATCCGATGCTTCAGATCTTTATCCGAGTCTTGATAAAAATAATAAGATGCAAGAGACGTCAGGATGAATCCCAAAAAGAGAATAGACCAGATGTGAAGCTTGAGTTTTTGGGCCTGAATATTTATTTCTTAGGAAAAAGGTTTAGATATTGACCGTATCCTTCTTCCTCGAGTTTTTCCACCGGAATGAAGCGCATTGAAGCCGAATTCATACAATAACGGAGACCAGTCGGTTTCGGACCATCTTCGAAAACATGCCCCAGGTGCGAATCAGCGTATTTCGATCTCACTTCAGTGCGGGAGGAAAGCATGCCACTATCCACTTTCGTTGTAATGAACTTCGGATCGATGGGTTTCGAGAAGCTGGGCCACCCGGTTCCGGAATCATATTTATCGAGGGAACTAAAAAGGGGCTCACCACTTACGACATCCACGTAGATTCCCTGCTTCTTATTATCATTAAACTCATTCTTGAAGGGCCTTTCGGTTCCCTCTTCCTGAGTCACATCGAATTGCTGTCCAGACAGCATCTGCTTCAGTTCTTTTTCAGTTGGTTTTTTATACGTTTCAGCGTTAAAGCCTTTTGCTAGTGAAGGTTCCATAAAAAAAACTCCTGCTATTAAGATGATCCATTTCATAGTTTATAAGGTCTCTCATTTCTACCAGGAAGCCTAGGCATGACAGCCTAAGCGCAACATCTGAACTCAGGAATTGCGCAAGACTCGGTTACCCCAAAGATGATCGTGAGATTAAGCAGTTATTCTGCTCTTCCCCATGTGCATTCACCTCATCTCCTACAGCATACGCATAGTAACTATCGACTAAAATAATACGGAGGTTTTTATGAAGAAGTTAATTGTTCCCTCAGTCATCCTTGTTTCCAGTATCCTTACTGTCGGTTGCAGCTCCGATCGAGACATGAAAAAGAAAGGAATGAATTCAGTTGATACAGTTTCAAGCAATTCGGAAGAATCCACGAAGACGGATCTCGACAGGACAATATCCAAATGGCCTTCAAGAACGCAGCTGGCCGTCCAGGAAATGATGGCGAAGTATGGTCCGCCCCATGAGGTATCATCAGAGAGAATAATCTGGAATAATCAGGGTCCATACAAGAGAATCATGGTCACCAAAGAAGAAGTACCACACGACTTCCCGATGCCACATATGGATTTCCTCGAGCATACAGTTCTCTATCAGGTTCCTGCCGACAAGGCCGATGAACTTCAGCAGTTTGATGGAAGCGTTTCATTTTACCGCACAAGCGGTGAACTCTCGGCCCGTTGCGATCTCGAAGGCCATAACATTCTTACGCTTAATCTCTCGCGTGACATTATTGAAGGTAAGAAAACTCCACTGGAAGCTCGCGCAAGTTTCGGCGAAAACGTGAAGCAGGATATTATGGGTATGCGCCCGGCGTATGTGGAGAAGCTTCAGTTTGAACCACAGACTGCGATGGCAGCAGCATTCCCCGATACCAAAGTCATGCCGGGCTCACCTAACCGCGAGGCTGCGTCCGATGATAAAGTAACTCCTGATGCTGAAATCCTTGCCACTGTTATGGCAGTCAACATGAACGAGATCCTCGCCGCCGCTCAGGCCTCTAAAAAAGGACTCAGCAAAGACGTCACGGCATATGCAAAAATGCTGCAATCCGAGCATGGAAAAAATTCTGAGAAGGCGATGAAGCTTAGTCAGTCATCGGGCATCACTCCGATCGATACCATGAAAGTAGATCAGATGAAAAAAGATGGTGCTGAGAAACTCGCCTCCATTACTTCCCTCACAGGAAAAGATTTCGTAAAAGCTTACGTCAATGCAATGGTTGATGATCACGAGAAAGTGATCGCGATGATCGATGGTGAGCTCCTGCCGAAAGCGAAGAACGAAAAAGTTATGGCGCATCTGAAGGAGACGCGTGAGCACGTGTCTATGCACCTGGACCAGGCGAAAGAACTTCAAAAGAAAATGTAGTTGTATTTTAATTGGGAGGAAGCAGAGTCTTCCTCCCAATTCAACGGAACTTAATTAAACTGGAGAAGGATAGCGATAATTGAACCTGTTATTAGAGTAGCTAAATTGCCTAATATAAGAGAATAGAACCCCAGAATCGCCAATTCTTTTTTCCGCTCAGGAAGTATCCCCGCTAATCCACCTACTACAATGCCTAGACTGCCAAGATTAGCAAAACCGCACAGGGAATAAGTCAGGATGATCCTACCCTTGTCAGTCAGACTATCTACCGCTCCCATTCCCAGATAAGCCACGAATTCATTTATGATGACTTTGGTGGCCATTAATCTGGCAGCTCCTTCGCTTTCAATCCAGCTGAGGCCAGTGAGCCACATCAATGGTCTTAAAAAGTAAGCGGCCATCGATTGCAGGGAAGCCCCCGGATAAATTGAGTTCAATATCACATTCACTAAATTCACTAACGCCACCAGCACCAGGATGGTGGCCGTAATTTGAAGAATCATGGTGAGACCATCAGTGATGCCCGAACTGAAAGCAGAAAATGTTGAATCCCAGGGAGATTTATAAAAGTCGATTTCCTCTCGTGAAATGTTATTTTCTACGGGTGGGCAAACAATTAATGAGAGTCCAATGGCAACCGGAACACTTAAGAAAGAAGCTTTCAGGAAATGTCCCAAAGCATCGGGGAGAACCGGTGATAAAACATTGGCATAAAGGATCATGACTGAACCGGCAATAGTAGACATGGTACATACCAGGAGCGCCAGCATCTCTCCTCGTGAAAGTCCGGCCAGACGTGGCCGGATAACCAGAGGTGTTTCTATCGTTCCAAAAAAAATCGAGGCCATCGCAGCAAAGGCCAGTTCTCCGGAAAGCTTTAGTGGACCCCTGATGAGACGCGAGAGCTGCCCAATAATAAAAGGCAGAATTTTAAAATGATAAAGAAGATTTGAAAGAACTCCCACAACCAGGATGATGGGAAAAACTCTGAAAGCGATGATAAAATTATTTTCCGGAGCGACCACTTCAAAGGGGGTCTTGCCTCCTCCAACATATCCAAAGATGAAGCCCGAAGCTTCCTGAGTTACTTTATCCAGCACACCTACAACGGTATTCATGCCGGAAAAGAAATCTTCAATTCCGGGAAAGAACATCATAAGTCCTCCCATCATAAATGCGAGCACGAAACTCAGGACAACTTTCGTCCACGGAATGTCACGCTTTCGCTCGGACATGAGAAAGGCCAGGGCCGAAAAAACAAAAAGGCCCGCTGTTGCCTGATAGATCATTCTTTTTCCCTGTTGGATTCTATATTTTTTACCTGGATGAAACGTGCCAGGATGGTAATGACCAGAGTTCCAATCCAAAGACTGGCCCAGAGCTGAATATATGATGGAAATAAAATCATGAGCGTATATGCAATTCCAGTTTCTCCTCCCTCGGCCAGTCCCGCAGCAAGTCGCAGACCTCTCCCATCACTCACAAAATCCGGCTCCCTGGCCTGAATGTTTCCCAGGGATAAGGCACTGGTCACACATCCAATATAGAGAACGAGAATTGTGCTCCAATAAATGGAAAGCGCCGGATGAAGAATACCAAGCGAAAGAACCATGATTCCATAAGAAAGCATGTCGAGTGTCAGGTCCATGAAAGCGCCGAAGTGAGTAGCACAGTTTCCGAATCTCGCAACGATTCCATCGAGGGCATCAAAGAATCGACCCGTCCACCACAGTAGGATTCCCGCAACGGGATTTCCTGTTGCCACTACAATTGCAGCGGAGATAGCAAAGAAAAACGCAAGAAGGCTCAGGCGATTGGGAGTAAAACCCAGCTTGAGGGCAACCCGGGCAAAACCCATTGCGCGCGTCTCAAACCAGGAACGAAAGACATTATCAATCATTTACCTTCTCCAACGATGGAAGGATTCGACAACTTTTAAAATTCTCTCAGGCTTGTGTGCTTTCTTCCAGTTTCCTGCAAGATATTTAGATGCCTCTGAGAAAGTGGGATAGATGTGAATGGTGGAAAGAATTTTATTGAGCCCCAGGTTCCATTTCATCGCCAGGATAAACTCAATGATGAGCTCGCCCGCTCCGGCCCCGACGATAGTCGCCCCTAAAATCTTATCCTTCCCGGGAACTACGAGGACTTTTATCCAACCGTGATTTTCACTCTCCGCGATGGCGCGGTCAAGGTCATCTATTCCGTAGCTCACGATCTCGTACGGAATCTTTTTTTCTTTTGCCTCGTCCTCGGAAAGTCCCACGCGCGCAATCTCGGGATCAGTAAAAGTGCACCAGGGAACAACTTTGTAATCGATTGAGTAAGACCGGAAAGGTGAGAAGAGTGCATTCACTGCCGCATACCACGCCTGATGGGCGGCCATGTGGGTGAACTGATACGGTCCCGCGCAATCGCCACAGACGTAGATATTCGGAAACCGCGTGCGCATTTTTTCAGAGTGGGTAAAGTTCCCTTTCTTATCCAGTTCGAGTTTAAGTTTTTCGAATCCTTTCATTTGGGTACGTGCCTTTCTTCCGAGTGCAAAGAATACTACGTCAAACTTTTCCCTGCTCTCGCCGGAGCTACTTTCAAGAATAATAGTTTTATCCTGGAAGGAGACGGCCTTGTGTCCGAGAAGGACGCGCATGCCTTCACTTTGAAACTTGAGAAGAAGCGCTTCACCTGTTTCCTTATCTTCCCGGGGAAGAAGCCTCTCGCCACCCTCGATGAGTATGACCTGCGTTCCCAATCGCTGGAAGGCCTGGGCAATCTCACATCCGATGGGTCCGCCTCCGAGCACGAGTAGTGTCCCGGGGAGTTTCTCGAGCTTCCAGATGTTCTCAGACGTAAGCACTCCCTCACGATCTAAACCAGGAAAAGCGGGAACAATGGGAGAAGCACCAGTGGCGAGAATGATATTCCTGGTCGTGAGAATTTTTCCGTTCACTTTCACTTCCCAGGGCGAGACGATCTCGGCTTCACCCACAAAACAATCAACTCCCATTTTGGTATAGCGCTCGACCGAATCGTGAGGTTCGATCTCTCCGATGATCTTCTGAACTCTTCCCATCACCGCGGGGAAATCAATTTTCGGATTCACACTCTCAAGACCAAAGCGCTTCGCCTTTTTCATGAGCTCCGCGACCTTTGCCGATTTCAGGAGGGCCTTACTGGGAACGCAACCCGTGTTCAGGCAATCACCGCCGTATTTATTTTTTTCAATGAGGGCAACTTTCGCCTTCACCGTTGCACCAATGTAAGAAGCAACGAGGCCCGCAGATCCGGCGCCGATTGTGACAATGTTATATTCGAAGCTCCGGGGCTTTCTAAAACCTTTATAGACCTTATAATTCTTCCAGAGATTCATGAAGAACTTCATCACCAGTGGAAAAAGCGCCAGAAGAAGAAAGCTTCCGATGATCTTCGGAGTGAATATTCCCGAGGCTGACTTTAAAGTCGCTATCTGCGTTCCCGCGTTGACGTAAACGAATGTTCCCGGAAGCATGCCGATCTGGCTCACGATAAAAAACGTCAGTGTCTTCATCCGCGTAAGACCCATGAGGACATTGACGAGAAAAAACGGAAAGGCCGGAATCAGGCGCAGGGAAAAGAGATAGAGCGCGCCGTCTTTTTCCACTCCCCGGTTCACAGTCTCAAGCTGCGAACGGAATTTACCTTCGATCCAGCTCCGGAGCACGAAGCGGGCGGTAAGAAACGCCAGCGTTGCACCCAGCGTACTTGCGGCCGACACAATAAGGATTCCGCTCCAGAGACCAAAGATAGCACCAGCCGCGAGTGTGAGGACCGCCGCTCCGGGGATAGAAAGTGCGGTGGCGGCGACGTAAATCCCAAAGAAGGAACCGCCCGTGACCCAGGGGCGCTCTGCGAAGACTTCTCTCAGTCTTTCCTGTTGGGACTTTAGAAACTCAAAGCTCAGGTAATCCGAAAGACCCGAAAATTTGATTCCCAGGAAAAGAGCAATGAAAACTACGAGGATAATTATTTTTCTCATTCGCCGTTTAGGTTCCAGTCATAATCCATGAAAGTGACTCTCACTTTTTTCGGATCAATTTCCGGAGAAGCACCATACTCTCTGGCCTTCAATGCAAGAAAGGTTTCGAGAGAAGCATACGTTTTTCGGAAATCGTCGCCGTACCAGTCGAGAATTTTGGAAACTTCGAACGCATTTCCTTTTGTCCTGAACTTCATAGGATTTTTAAAGAACTCCGCTTCGGCCTTCGCAAGATCCTGTTCCAGGTTCTTGGTGGAAAAACTCTTTCGCAGAAGAGACGGACATCCGATGGAAGCGCAGTTCACAGCGAAGTGAATTCGAGGCTCCTTGAAATCTTTCCGGATCATGTCGTGTTCGATACGGTCGAGATGAAAGTCCTCCCCAAAGAGGGTAAAGAACTTTTTCTTCCAGGGACTTGTAATGAGGGTCCCGGTGTCCTTAATGGACTTCACCGGATAGTGATCGAGGATGAGCTTAACGGTAAATGAGTTGTAGGAATTAATGAGAAACGCGAGTTTCTGATCGGAGTTGAAAGAGTCATACTCCTTTTTAGTCACGGCACTAAGACCCCGCAGATACTGAGACAGTTCTGCCGCGCCTTCTTTTTTCCATTTTCCGTAGAGAACATGGGTCTGCCCGTTCATGGTGGTAGTGTATTTCTCCAGCTGCTTAGAAAGTGAAATATGCTCGTGATCCATTCCCCACGAGAGGAATGGAAGAAGCAAAATCAAAGCAACAAAATTCATGGCTTCTGCTTTTGAAAAAGCGGGAGGTACTGGTCATAACCTTCATCTTTTAGCTTTTCCACCGGGATAAAAAGCATCGAGGCTGAGTTCATGCAGTAGCGGAGCCCCGTTGGTCTCGGGCCATCTTTGAAGACGTGGCCCAGGTGCGAGTCAGCGTACTTAGACCTCACTTCTGTGCGGACTGAAAACAGACCCTTGTCTTCTTTTGTGGAAATAAATTTCGGATCGATTGGCTTCGTAAAGCTTGGCCATCCAGTTCCGGAGTCGAATTTATCGAGTGAACTGAAAAGTGGCTCGCCACTTACGATGTCCACATAGATGCCTTCTTTTATATTGTCATTATACATATTCTTAAAGGGGCGCTCAGTACCTTCTTCTTGAGTCACATCGTACTGCTCTCCGGATAACATCTTCTTTAATTCTGTTTCCGATGGTTTTTTAAATTTTTCGGGATCAAAGCCTTTGGCGAAGGTTGGCCCCATGATTAAGACTACTGTGAAGAGTGTGAGAATTTTCAAGTTCATATTTTCTTCCTTTATTCTATTGATTTATTTTCCCCATAATTCTTTGAGTCTTTTGTCTCTTCCGCAGGAGAGCCGGTAGAACTTGTACTTCAGTGAATTCTTCAGGTAAAAATTCTGATGATTTTCTTCCGCCGGATAGAAAGGGGAAGCTTTCAAAATTCTGCTTTTTACTGAATCTGGTTTCTTGAGAGCACTTTTAGACTTGAGAGCTTCTTCCTTCTGCTTCTCATCCTGGTAGAAAACAGCAGAGAGATATTGCTCGCCCTTGTCACAGAACTGGCCCTTCCCGTCGTAAGGATCAACGTTTTTCCAGAAGACACTGAGAAGCTCGCGGTAGCTGACAATCTTCGGATCATAGACAATTTTCATGACTTCGTAGTGTCCAGAATCTCCCGCAGAAACTTCTTCGTAAGAAGGATTTATTTTTCTTCCTCCGGTGTATCCAGGTGTCGTGGAGATTACACCGGAAACTTCATCAAATGGTTTTTCCATACACCAGAAGCAGCCACCAGCAAAAATAGCTTCCTCACTGGCAAATGAAAAACTGGATAAAATGGTGAGAAGAATCAAAGTGAAAGTGTTCATTTTCTAAGGGTCTCTCAAGAGAAGCATTAAGCCTAGACTGGACAAACCTTGATTCCGATAACAGCTTGCAGCGTTTTCCTTCCCCAGCAGTATGTTTAAAAGTCTAAGCACCCCTAGGGCGCATTAGACCGCTTTGTGTAGATATCTACATAATACCAGCACACTCCAGTCATGCATCATTCCTGGGAGAGGGTAAGATTGATTCATGGGAATAACAATAATCGACACCGCAATCACCACTCAGCCAACAAATTGGAACATTAGCTATCCAAATAGCAAGGCGGGCTTTCAGGATCAGCTAAATGAGGCCATCAGGGCGTCAGATAGCAAGAGTACTTTGAAGTCCAGGACAGATAATGAACTCAGTCACTTTCAAAAAAATGACTCGGTAAATCAGCTGGTCCATTCAGGTAAGAAGCAAGATGCCATCAACCTGGGAAATGCTCGTCTTTCATCCGGAATGCTTAACCTGTATTTAGCTCAGGAAAAGAAAGATGAGAAATCAGGCAAGGGTCGCGCTATAGCTTCTGTGTAGATATCTACAACTTAGCATCACATCCGGGCCATGATTTGTCCTGTCCGGAAGGCTAGAAGTAGGTATGAAAATTCTAACTGCCCTATTCCTCACCATCTCATTTTCCTCATTCGCTTCTTTTGATTCTGAAGATCTGAAATTACTAATTTTAGAATCTGAGAAAAAAGACAGTGATGTGCTGATGGTCTGGAAAGACGGAACACTCCTCTACTCCAAGAACACTGACTCAGAAAAAAAGTATTCAATCCAATCCGTGACAAAATCTCTGACTGCATTGACCACTCTTTGCGTCCTGAAAAACTCAGCTCATAAGCTCGATGACCCGAATCTTTTTCCTGAATGGGTTGGCATTGACAAAGAACAAATTACCTTACGCCATCTTCTGAGCATGACTTCTGGGATCGTCGACCCCGTCGATCGCTGGGGAAATCGTGATTATTATCAACATGCGGCCAATCTGCCTTTGACTACTACTCCCGGCTCTAAATTCGCTTACGCCAGTGTTTCGACAATGATTGTCGGAAAGTGGATCAAGGAATCAACTGGCGAGCAGTTCTCTACTCACATTAATCGCTGCTTCTTTGAAGCCATGGGTATTACCGATTGGAAAATTGGCAGAGATGGGGAGCGAAATGATGTCGTCGCCGGCGGAGTAAGAATCCTCGCGCAGGATCTGCTCAAAGTCGGTATCATGCTCGTTCAGAATGGTATTTATGAAGGCAAAGAGCTCCTGACTCCTGAAGAGGTTAATGGACTTAGGCTGGATCCGCTTCTGGATAGAACCGGCTACGGGCTGGGATTCTGGCGCTGGGGCAAGGATATGTATTATGCTGAAGGATACCTTGGGCAGTTTCTCATCATGGTTCCCAAAGAGAATCTGGTTGTTTTAAGAATCAGAAACCGTGACTTTATGCGAGGAACGGAAAATAATAATCTGAACTGGTTCAAAGAATTGCCAGGACTAATTTCGAGGTTAATTAAATGATCAGCTTACTTCTCGTCTGGATACTTTCTGCCGCGGCACTTTTTCTGGGCTCTAAATTCGCTTACGCCAGTGTTTCGACAATGATTGTCGGAAAGTGGATCAAGGAATCAACTGGCGAGCAGTTCTCTACTCACATTAATCGCTGCTTCTTTGAAGCCATGGGTATTACCGATTGGAAAATTGGCAGAGATGGGGAGCGAAATGATGTCGTCGCCGGCGGAGTAAGAATCCTCGCGCAGGATCTGCTCAAAGTCGGTATCATGCTCGTTCAGAATGGTATTTATGAAGGCAAAGAGCTCCTGACTCCTGAAGAGGTTAATGGACTTAGGCTGGATCCGCTTCTGGATAGAACCGGCTACGGGCTGGGATTCTGGCGCTGGGGCAAGGATATGTATTATGCTGAAGGATACCTTGGGCAGTTTCTCATCATGGTTCCCAAAGAGAATCTGGTTGTTTTAAGAATCAGAAACCGTGACTTTATGCGAGGAACGGAAAATAATAATCTGAACTGGTTCAAAGAATTGCCAGGACTAATTTCGAGGTTAATTAAATGATCAGCTTACTTCTCGTCTGGATACTTTCTGCCGCGGCACTTTTTCTGACTGCGAAGATGGTCAAGGGATTTGAAGTAAAAAGTTTCGGCAGTGCCATGGGTGCCAGCTTACTAGTTGGCTTTCTGAATATGGTTTTAAGACCCCTTCTTCTGATACTCACCCTTCCAGTCAATATCCTCACCCTTGGTTTGTTTACATTCGTGGTGAATGCCATCGTTTTAAGACTGGCGGCCGGAATGATGAAGAACTTCGATATCAAAGGCTGGGGACCCGCCATTATTGGTGCTGTGATCCTGGCATTGATCAATATTTTGATTTTTTCAATTTTCCCAGTCACTAATTAAGACTTTCTTGTTTGTAGAAATCTACAAGATTTTCCCGTGGACATCCTCATCATTGACGCATATTGATTTGCACATATACAAATCTAACCAGAGTGCACAATTATGCGATTTCTTTCCTCTATTCTTTACTCATTCTTTATCTGCGCCCAGATCAATGCAGCTACCAAGCTCACAGGCCAGATCCATGACATAGACCTGGGAACTCCCGGTGAAGAAGTTCTGGTGTTCTTAGGTAGCGGAGACGTGCTCAAGGTGGACAAGTGGAACCTGGCACTCCTCGAAGATCTCAACACGGCAAAATCTAATCTAGGCTGGATGAGCTTTACGGTTTCAGATGAGCGGATCATCTTAAAGGCCAGCCCAACTAAATCTACCCCTGTTGCCTCTATTACAAATACAAAATCTTTCAGCTTGCTTGAAACCGGTGAATACATTCCAACGACCATCGAAAGCATGGAGCTTGCAACCGCGTACATGAAGGAAAGCCGCCAGAGAAGCAGGAATGATTCTCAGTGTTTCAACCGCGCTATGGTCTGGACCTATGAATGGTGGATGAAGCATTCTCTGCGCTCAAATAAAGTCTTCGTTTTCTGGACGAAAGAATATGTGCGTGAAAAGAAATTCAAGTGGTGGTTCCATGTCGCTCCCTATGTGCATGTGCTTGACACTGACGGAGTAGTAAAAGAACGTGTGGTCGATGTGAAATTCCAGAATAGACCATACACATTTCAAGATTGGGCCGATTTCAATTCAACTCATGACGTAAAATGCAAAGTCGTTGAAAAATACTCCGACTATGCTGATTATCCGTTCGGAACTGAGCACTGCTATTTTATGCGGACCAATATGTATACCTGGCAACCAGCTGACATTGAGATGAAGGAAGTCTGGGGCTATAAGAAAGAATCTTTCCACATGGAAGAAGTAAGGGCCGCCTACCTCGATGCCTTTGGTCTTCAATATTAATTCAACAATTGTAACCGGAACTTATATGAAAATTTTTATCATCGCCCTCTTTGTCCTTACTTCACTCGCTCAAGCTCAAGTGCCTGGAGGAAACATCGAGAGATTAATACAAGCCGCAAACATTGCAGCTGACCAGTCCGCAGAAGACGGAGCAAATATTCAGGGCTCATACATCGCCCGCTTCCAAACTTTAAACTCGCATGTTGTAGGCTCCCTTCCAGGCTCTGCTCACATCAGAAGAGAAGATAAAAAAATCTCTGCCTTCGTGAGATTGTTTGCCGGAACTGCCGCTACACCTCATTTTCAAAATGTTCATATGGGTAGCCGTTGCCCGACAATCGCCGATGATGCTAACTTTGATGGTTATCTTGATTACGAAGAAGTCATTAGAATCGTAGGTCCGGTTGTGATGCCGCTCGATGAAGATATCAGCTCGCAATCCGAGGGAAATCGCATCTGGCCCAAGAGCCTTGCAAACGGAAGCTATTCGTATCTCAAGGAAGGAAAATTCAAAAGTTTCTGGAAAGACCTCAAATCCAAAGACAAAGATCCAAATGATAACATGATGAAACTTTCATCATGGCAGGGACTTGCGATCACAGGCAAAGTGATTGTCATTCTGGGAGTGAGTGAAGATAAGATTTTTCCTGCTACCGTAAAGCCACGCAGTCGCTATAAGGTGTGGGCGTCTTTCCCAATCTCTTGTGGAGTTTTCATGCCAGTGCTCAATACACCAGGCGTCCCATATGTAGATAGAATACCTGGTCCGATTGCACCGGTGGTAATGGGGCAAGACCGTCCAGCTTCATATGGCCCCAATGATATTATTCCGAATTAGTGCTTAGATAAAAAAAGGATCCGTCAGGATCCTTTTTTATCTGATTATGCTTCAGGTAATTCAAAGTAAAACGAACTACCATTTCCTAATGTGCTCTCTGCCCAAATCTTACCTCCATGGGCCTCCACTATCCATTTTGAAATTGCCAGCCCGAGTCCAGTGCCTTTGTTGGAAGTATTTTTGTCCTGCCAAAACCTATCAAAAATGAATGGAAGATTCTTTGGTGCAATACCAGTTCCATCATCTTCAATTTTAATGATAATTTTTTGATCTTTTAAAGTTGAAGTAATTTTGATCTCACTATCTTTGGGAGAAAATTTTATCGCATTACCAATTATATTGGAAATAACCTGTCTTATCCTTCCACTGTCACATGAAATGTTACAGCATTCATCCCCTACTAGGTTTGAAATGCGGATATTGTTCTGGTCTGCCTGGGACTGTAACATCTGGATTACTTCAGTAATCAGATCGCAAATATTAATAGGTTTCTTGTCTAATAAAACATCGCCACCTGCCCCCTCAAGTTTGGCAAGATCAAGTAAGTCCTCAATGAGACTTTGCATTTGGGAAGCCGATCGCTCCATTGTCTGTAATTTACTTTTTAAAGTTGATAAAATTTTCTCTTCATCGCTTTCTTTAACCAAGTGGGAAAGTAACTGCAAATTTAACTTGATGGCACTTAGGGGATTCTTTAAATCATGGGATACAACTTCAATAACTTTTTGAACTTCCCGCTCTAATTCCAGCTGATACTGGCTCTTTCTATTCTTCTTATAATAGTTAGCAAAAAAAAGAGTCTTTGCCTTTAGCGCCTTAGGGTCAAAGGGCTTCATGATGTAATCAACGGCACCAATTCGATAACCTTCACCACTAAAAGTTTCATCCATCATTACCGCAGTGATAAAAATTATGGGAATGAACTCTGATCTTTCACGCTTTTTTATAAGTACTGCTGTTTCAAACCCACTCAACCCTGGCATTTGAACATCCATAAGGATTAAAGCGAAATCCCGATCAAGCATTTCCTTGAGCGCTGCTTCACCCGAAGAGGCCTCGACCAGATTATAGTCAGGACAATCCAGCAC
>MWVX01000329.1_pt1 | contig 14213 bp, 7 predicted proteins | sample 1047311 | NCBI WGS metagenome assembly MWVX01 (sample SAMN06349984, study PRJNA376086) | soil metagenome | isolation source: MtG-4 sample Antarctic (ecotone) soil | place: Antarctica | collected 2015-01-13 | reverse complement strand
ACCGTATTCAGTGCGTTTGCAGATCCGATCCCAGACGACAGCAGCATCGTTGTCAACACGCTGGACGATCAGCGCGGGCTGGGCTATGCACGCCAAGGCGGCAGCGCGATTGACACCGGCGCTTTCGAGCTACAGTCAACACCAACTTACACCGTCGATACAACCAGCGACGACGGCAGTCTCAACACCTGCACAGCGTCGCCTGGCGATTGCAGCCTGCGCGGTGCCATCAATAACGCCAACGCTTCGGCTTCCGATGACATCATCGGCTTCGATGCGTCGCTGATGAACACAACGATCACTCTGGGTGGCGTCGCGTTACCCACCATCGCCAACAACGGCAGCCTGACCATCAACGGCTTGGGCGCAACAAATCTGCGAGTGTCGGTCACGAACCGGAACGGTATGTTCCCTCGTGTGTTTGTTGTAGCTACCTACGCGGTGGTGACGATGAACGGACTGACGATTTCAGGCGGCGTGGCGGGTGCAGGCGGCGGAATTGACAACTCGGGTGTTTTGACTTTGAACGATACGATACTCAGCGACAACTTTAGCGGTTCCGGTGGCGCGATTAGCAACGGCGGTACTCTGACGGTCAACAATTCGAGTTTCAACGACAACGCGACGTTGGATGGAGGTTTCGATTCGAGCGACGGTGGCGCTATTTACAACGGCGGCACTTTGACGGTGACCAATTCGACGTTTTACAACAACACGACGAAAACTCACGGTGGCGCAATTTTCATAGAATACGGTACGGCGACATTGAGCAACGTGACGTTCGCCTCCAGACTCAGCAGAGAAAACGCGTTTTTCGGCGGCGCCATAGCCGTCGTAAGTGGTATCGCGACGTTAAGCAATGTGACGATCAGCGGTCATAAGGCAGTTTATGATGGCGGCGGCATCTACCACAACGGTGGCAGCACCGTGACGCTGGACAACACCATCGTGGCGGGCAACAGCGTGAACACCTACTCGTCCCCCAGCGGTCCCCCCGAGGTCAGTGGCAGTTTCGTCTCGAACGGCTATAACCTGATCGGCAAAACCGACGGCTCAAGCGGTTGGGTTTCCACTGACAGAACCGGCACTATCGCCACGCCACTCAACGCGAAGTTATTACTGCGGGCTGACAATGGCGGACCGACACAAACGATGGCGCTCGATGAGCCCTGCCATTGATGCGGGCAACAGCACGCTAACCACCGATCAGCGCGGTTTGCCACGACCTTCTGGCAGCGCGCCCGACATCGGCGCTTTTGAAAGGCAAAACAACGCGCCGACCGATCTTGCGCTTTCCAACGCCACCATGCCCGACAACACGACGAGCGGCACAACGGTGGGTACATTTTCAACCACCGACCAGGTGCCCGATTCGCATACTTACAGCCTGGTGAGCGGCGCAGGCGATAGCGACAACGCTTCGTTCGTCATCGAAGGCAACGCGCTCAAAACAGCGGTGACCTTCGACTACGCGACAAAAAGTTCTTATTCCATCCGCGTTCAAACCCGCGATTCCGGTGGACTTACCTTTCAAAAGAGCTTCACCGTCAGCGTGAGCAACGTCAACGATGCGCCCAGCGACGTGGCTCTTTCCAACACTTGGGTCGCCGAGAACTTAGGCATCGGCACAACGGTGGGCAGATTCTCGACCACCGACGCCAACGTGGGCAACACTCACGCCTACAGCCTGGTGAGCGGCGCGGGCGATAGCGACAACGCTTCGTTCGTTATCGAAGGCGACACGCTCAAAACGGCGGTGATCTTCGACTTCGAGACCAGGAGTTCCTATTCTATTCGCGTCCAAACCCGCGATGGCGGTGGACTCACCTTCCAAAAGGCGTTCGCCATCAACGTCGGTAATGTCAACGACGAACTGCCCTCGCTTGTGGTCACCACGCTCGCCGATGGGGTCGCCGAAGACGGCATAACCAGCCTGCGCGAAGCCGTCAACTACGCCAACAGCGACGGAGTGAACAGCGCCATCACCTTCGCGGTGAGCGGCACCATTCGCCTGGGTAGCCCGCTGCCCGCTCTTGCGAACAACGACACGCTTTCGATCACCGGTCCGCAAGCGGGCATCACCATCTCCGGCACCACCTACTTCAGCAACGGCGTTATTAACGCCACCATGAACGTGAATAATATCCTCACCGTCAGTACCGGCGCTAACGTCACGCTCGACAAACTCGATCTGCGCGATGGCAAAGGCAGAGTTGATGATTACTTCGGCGGCGGCGGCGCCATCAACAATTCTGGCACGCTAAAGGTGAGCAACTGCACGCTGGCGAACAACTTCGCCCGCTTTGGCGGCGCCATCCGAAACACGGGCACGCTGACGGTGACGGGCAGCACGCTGGCGAATAACTCTGTATACGAGGACGGCGGCGCCATCATCAACTACGGCACGCTGACGGTAACGGGCAGCACGCTGGAGAGCAACACTGCAGGAAAATACGGCGGCGCCATCATCAACTACAGCACGCTGACGGTGACGGGCAGTACGCTGAAGTACAACGGTGCAGGAGATAGCGGTGGCGCCATCTACAACAATCGCACGCTGACGATGACCAATAGCACGTTGGCGGGCAACACAGCAATCTACTACGGCGGCGCCATCTCCAACTATCGCACGCTGACGATGACCAATAGCACGTTGGCGGACAACTCCGTCGACTACGACGGCGGCGCTATCTACAACGAAGGAGGCACGCTGACGTGGAGGAACAACCTCTTCGCCCGAAACATCGGCATCGGGGCGTTCTCTGGATTGACCGACCCGACGAGCAGCGGCGACGCGAACAAGAACTATTCGTTCGATTCGCTGGGCGACGCGGGGCTGAGTAACCCTGCCAACAACGGCGGTCCGACGCAGACGATGGCGCTTTCCCCGACCTCGCCGGTCGTGGACAAAGGGCTGGACACGACTCAGGCACCCGACAGCCTGTCTACCGACCAGCGCGGCACGGGCTACGCGCGCAAAAGCGGCAGCGCGGTAGACATCGGCGCTTTCGAAGCGCAGCAAGTGCAGCAAGATACTTCGGCTCCAGTATCGACTGCTTCTCCATTTTCCGCTCCAAATACCAGCGGCTGGTATAAGCAAAACGTTTCTGTTTCTCTTTCCGCAGTTGATGAAAATAATGGCTCTGGTGTCAAACAGATAACTTATTCTGCTACCGGTGCGCAAACAATTGCATCAACGACAGTCACCGCAAATTTTGCACAAATGCCGTCAATCACTTCAGAAGGCACAACTGTTATCTCTTATTATGCGACAGACAATGCCGGTAATAATGAAACAGCACAGACTGTCACTATCAATCTCGATAAAACAGCTCCTTCTGTTCAATGCGGCTCAGCCGGCGCACAATGGCTCGCTGCTGATGCCAGCATTTCGTGTAATTCAACTGATAGCGTCTCGGGATTAGAAAGCAGCAGTAACGCCAATTTCATACTGACCACCGCTGTTCCAGCAAATACAGAGACCAGTAACGCTTCGACTGATTCCAGACAAGTCTGCGATATTGCAGGAAACTGTTCGACCGCAGGACCTGTCGCAGGTAATATGATTGATAAGAAATCTCCTTCTGTTCAATGCAATTCTGCTAGCGGTCAATGGTTGTCTACAGATGCTAGCATTTCATGCTCGGCGGGTGATTCCGGTTCTGGATTAGCAGATAGCAATAACGCCAGCTTCACGCTGAGTACCAATGTCGCAGCAAATACTGAAACCAGTAATGCCTCCACAGGTACAAAACAAGTCTGTGACGCGGTGGGAAACTGTTCAACGGCAGGACCTGTCACAGGCAATAAGGTTGATAAGAAATCCGCTTTTATCAGCATCAACTCTCCGCTTGCTTCAACTTATCAGCGTAATCAACTGGTCACGGCTCAATACTCTTGTGCTGATGGCGGTTCAGGCGTTGCAACCTGCTCCGGTCCGGTTGCCAGCGGAAGCTTTATTGATACCTCAACGACAGGTACAAAAACCTTTACTGTAACTTCGACAGATAATGTCGGAAATAGTGCTAATCAAACTATTACTTATACAGTTGTGAATAATCCGCCGAGTGGCACGCCGACGGCTGATTTAAGTATTAGTATGACGTCTGATGCGCCAAAATCAGGAGTAGAAACCGGCTCGAACATTTCCTATACGATTACATTACTAAACAAAGGACCGAATGCGGCAACCGATGTTTTCATTAGTGATGAGATTCCGACGGGTACAAGTTTCGTGAGTGCGACAGTTAATAACACTCAAGTATCAGAAGCCTCATCAGGAAATAAGCTGGTTGTAAATGTCGGAACAATAAACAGTGGAGATAGTATTACTGTAACATTGGTAGTGAAAGTCAATGCTGCTTCCGGCAGTACAATAAAAAACAGCGCGTTGGCAAGCACAAGCACTTTAGATTCAGTAACTCGGAACAACACAGTGACAATTTCAACTAAAGTATCAAGATAGAATAGATGCTGTAGTTGAAATTGGAACAAAATAGAAAAGCCGTGAGCGTCAAAACTTGCGGCTTTTTGATTATGAATGATTGGCGATTCGGTGCGAATGATTGGTGTCGAAAATCAATTGTTTATTTGACTCAAAGCAACTCGGATTTGCGGGCGAGAGCGAATTTTAATTTACTAACTCCTTCAAAAAATACGTAGTTCCACGTAGACAAATTACGTGGAACTACGTATGTTCATTTTCCTCTGACAAATTTATACTTGATCCGAGACTAAAATTCTTTATATTCGTTTGATTGCGGGCATAACACGCTTCTGTAACAGCGGCAAAGATTGGATTATCGTTTGAAACAAACGGCGATGGAAAATATCCTCGAGGCAATCCGTCCCGGTTTTTTGTTCTAAGTTTTCAGGATTATGCCTTTTATTCAATTTATTTCTTTTGCCGCGTCTTTGATTAATTACCGGCGGCAACTGAAAAACGATACGGGCGGCTGACGGTCGGGCGGCATTGCGGGCGAGCATTAAACGGAAATTACCTGACAACAATTATTTAGAGCATTCACGGGAAAATAGTAAATATCAAAATGAAAAATACCAACAAAAATTCACTGTCGATTCAGAGCCAGTGCTCGGCCGCCAGCCCATCCAGTTGATGAACGACTCCGGGCTGAACGCAACCGATCTGGATGTGCCGAATGACCCGAGCGATTCTTTCTCGCAATACACCAACTCGCGTAAGCTGGTCACACGTTCCCTTGTCTACACAATGTACAACGACGAGAATGGCAAGCCCTACTTTGTCCGGACAAGTTCAAGAGCGAACCTGGGCAACGATTCCATTAATGAACGCCACAACAACATAAGTCCCACGCACACTGGTTCCGAGTTCCCCTTCCCCAGTATTACCGGGAATTACCTGGGTCTCTACTACCGGTTGTTAGGCCCCCGTGGTGATAATCCGTCTACTCTGGTGTTTACCTTGCCGTCCGTGGAGCGTGCGGTAAGTCACGGCGGCATCTACAACGGCAACACCACCACGATATTTGCCACGACAGACGGCGGGACGACTTTGAAGTTGTACAGCGTGGAGATCAGACACGCTACGGGAGTCTATGTCAATGAGGGAATTAGTGACGCTCAATTAGATACTTTTCCGAAGTACCAGATAACCACAATGATCATCCCGAGTGACACCCCGAGTGCCGACCTGGCCCTTTCTGGTTTCTTGATTTCCCAAACGTTCGGCACGGACGGCAACCTGTATGTGATGGACACCGTCGGCAAGCGCATCATGAGCTTCGACCTGGGTCTGAACGGCGGGACGCGGGGGAAATTGCTGAACAGTTTCTCTCTCGACCAAACCAAGCCGGCAGACAACTCGCTGACGATGGATTTCGCGGGTAACCTGTACGTCGGCGATGGCGCGGGCGGCTTCAACATGTACAGCAAAGAGGGGCAGTGGAAGATGGGATATTCGGACACGTACACACCCGATCCCAACAACCTCATTCGATCTAACGGATCGGTCCGCTCGTACATGAATTTCTACGCCAGCGGCCTCAACGACGGTATCGGCACGCTCGACATCTACGACACCACCGGCTACCGCCAGTACACGATCAAGACCAACACCCCTCCGACCGCCACCAACGATTCCTACAGCACCGATGAGGACACCGCGCTTACTGTTACTGCGGCATCCGGGGTCAGCGCGAACGACACCGACAACGAGAAAGACGTTTTAACCGCGACGCTTCTCACCAGCCCAAGTCATGCCGCGTCGTTCACTTTGAATTCCGACGGCTCGTTTGACTACACGCCAAACGCGAACTTCCACGGCTCGGATTCGTTCACCTACAAAGTCTCCGACGGCACCGTTGACTCCAACATTGCCACTGTCACTCTCACCGTCACTCCGATCAATGACGCGCCGGGCTTTACCAAAGGTGCCGACCAGACTGTGCTCGAAGATGCTGGGGCGCAGAGCGTGGCGGGGTGGGCAACCAACATCAACGCCGGACCCGCCGCTGAGAGCGGGCAGGCGCTCGACTTCCTCCTCACAAACAACAACGACGGCTTATTCTCCGCGCAGCCGGCAGTCAGCTCGGCAGGCGTTTTGACTTACACGCCAGCTCCCAATGCCAACGGCACGGCGACCGTTACATTGCGAATTAAAGATAACGGCGGAACTGCCAGCGGCGGCGTTGACGCCAGTGCAACGCAGAGTTTCACTATCACCGTCAACGCGGTCAACGACGCGCCGACAATTTCTGTTGCGCCCGGCGGTCTCTTCCCGACCGACGCGAGTGCTCAACTCAATCTTGTCGTCGCTGACGTGGATAATTCTGCTGCCAGCCTGACGCTCGGCGCCGCTTCGTCAAACACGCAGCTTGTGCCAAACAGCAAGATCGCATTCGGCGGCACGGGCGCGAATCGCACGACGACAATCGCCATCGTCAACGGGCTCACCGGCACGGCGGTTATCACGCTGACGGTGAGTGACGGACAGATAAGTTCGACGATCACCGTGACAGTCAAAGTCGGCGGCAAGGGCAGCGACACGCTTGTCGGAACGGACGGCACGGACATTCTGTTCGGGCAGAACGGCAACGACACCCTGTTTGGCGGCGGCGGCATTGATTTGCTCTCCGGCGGCAAAGGCGACGACCGGCTGACGGGCGGCGCGGACGCCGACCACTTCGATGGCGGACAGGGCAGCGACACGGCGACCGACTTCAACCAGAGCGAAGGCGACACGCAGATTAACCTTCCGTAAACGTCTTTTTTGTTCGTTTGAGAAGTTTTCTTTGAAAGCTGAAAAAGCCGCGGGCGTCAAAACTTGCGGCTTTTTTTATTGGGGTAGATTGGCGATTCGGCGCGAACGATTGGTGTTGGAAATCAATTGTTTATTTGACTCAAAGCAGCTCGGATTTGTTGGCGAGAGCGAATTTTATCAGAACGTGACTGCCGCGCAAGTCGAGTTTCTGGCAGATGTTGGCGCGGTGCGTTTCGACCGTGCGGTAACTGATAAAAAGTTCTTCGGCGATTTCTTTGCTGGTTTTGTATTCGGCGATGAGTTTCAGCACGCGGCGTTCGGTCGGCGTGAGGTCTTTGATGCCGGTTTTTTCCTCGGTCAAAGCGGCGGCGCGGCTGCTGCGTTTGATGAAATAAGACGTTAGAGCGGAACTCGCGTAATGTTCTCCACTGGCGACTGATTTAATGCAGCTTACAATATCCGTCAAGGCGCTGTCTTTTAAAACGTAGCCTTTGACGCCTAAATTAACCGCTTCGTTGACCATATCTTCGTCGCGTTGAATTGTCAGAAAAACCATTTCAACCGTTAACTTCTTTTCTCGCACTGCGCGGGCGACCGCGAAGCCGTCCATCAGCGGCATATCAATATCCAGCACAGCAACTTGCGGCTGGTGTTTTTCGATTGCTTCGAGCGCGGCGTGTCCGTCGCTCGCTTCCGTCAAAACTTTTAACGCGGCATCGGCTTCGATAGCCTGCCTCAAACCCTGCCGGACAATCGGATGGTCGTCGGCGATGATTAAAGTTATTTCACTCATTAATTAGTAGTTGGTAATTTGATGCTGATAATTGTTCCTTTTCCGGCGGTTGAATGAACGTGGAATTCGCCGTCGAATATCCGCGCGCGTTCGGCAATGCCGAGCAGACCGAAACCGCCGCTGTCGGCACGAGTTTTTCCCGTGTCGAAGCCTTTCCCGTTGTCTTCAATTGTAATGTCAACCGCTCGCTCGCGTCTTTCAATACGTATTTTCGCTAAGCTCGCGTCTGCGTGTTTGATGATATTGTTAACGCTTTCCTGCACAATGCGATAGACGTTGATTTCCGAGTCTTCGGGAAACGCGCCGTCAATCAAATCAATTTCAAAGCTGAATTCGGTTGCGTCGGAGGACGCGCGGCGCAGCATTGATTCAATTGCTTTGGTCAAACCCAAACGGTCGAGCTGATACGGGCGCAGATTGTATGTGATTTCCTTGACTTCGTTTAACGCTTCGGTCGCCGCGCCCGCGATTTCGTCCAACTGCTCGAAGGCGCGTTCGTAATCGTCCCGCGCGGTCAAACTCAAAACGGCGCGATTTTTAATAATCACAAGGCTTTGCCCCAAACCGTCGTGCAGTTCGGCGGCGATGCGTTTGCGGTCCTGTTCCTGCGATTCAATCAAGCGGCGCGAAAACGCTTCCTGAACGTGGTGCGCCCGTTTGAGAACGGCGACGCGGCGGTTGTAAATCAAAAAGCCGAGACCGACGAACGAGAGGGCGAGCGCCGCCGCGAACCACCAAGTTCTCCAAAAAGGCGGCTGCACAACGACGCGAATCATCGCGCCGCTCTCGTTCCAAACGCCGTCGCTGTTCGCCGCGATAACCCGAAAATTATACTCGCCCGGCGGAACGTAAGAATAATAAGCCGCGCGGCGGTTTCCGGCTTCAATCCAATCGTCGTTCAAGCCTTCGAGCTTATACCGAAACCGGACTTGTTCCGGCTTAATAAAGCTCAAACCGGTGTAATTTATTTCCAAATCGTTTTTGCCCGGCGCGATTTCGAGTTCGTCGCCGAAAGCCGCGCTTTTGCGGTCAATCATCGCCGATTCGATGACGACCGGCGGCGGCAGCGGATTGATCGAAACATCTTCGGGGTCAATCACGGCAACACCATCCTGTGTCGGAAACCAGAGCCGCCCGTCGCGGGTTTTAACGCCTGCCGGCTGTGTTCCGCCGTTACATTCCGTATTGAGCAAACCGTCCTGTTTGCCGTAAGCAACCGACGTAACAACGTTAATTTTCCCCGCCGCGAAATCTTCGAGCTGACTTTTAGCGACGCGGTAAATGCCGCGATTCGAACTCATCCATAAATTGCCGCGCTCGTCTTCAAGAATCTGAAAAACGCCGTCGTTGAAAAGCCCGTCCGCAGTCGTGTAACTGGTGAACTTTCCGTCCCGGAAGCGATTCAATCCTCTGTCGTAAGTCCCGATCCAAAACGTGCCGCTCGCATCTTCATAAATACTGCGGACGCGGTTGCCGGACAAACCGTTCAGTTCGGTGTAATTAACAAACTCACCCGCGAGAAAGCGCGACAATCCGCTGTAGGTTCCGATCCACAAAACGCCATTAGCGTCTTCGTAGATAATCTTGATGTCGTTGCCCGCCAGCCCGTCCCCAGTGGTAAAAAGCCTTGTCGCTCCGTCGCCGCCGAGACGAATCAAACCTTTGTTGGTTCCAAACCAAAGATTTCCTGCCCTGTCCGGGTGAATGTCGTAGATTTCGAAATTTATGCCTAAATGTTTTCTGATCGGCTCGCCGAAGTCAGCAAATTTTTCGTCTTTGAAGCGAAGCAAGCCGTCAATCGCGCCAATCCACAACGCGCCTTGGCGGTCTTCGGCAAGCGTGAACGTTGCTTTCGATTCAAGGTAGCTGGTAAATTTACCGTCTTTATAGCGGCTCAAATTATTCGCGGCAATCCAAATCTCGCCCGCGCTCGTTTCCAGAATCGCGGAAACATTGCCGCTGACCAACCCTTGACTCGTCGTTAAAACTGTAATAAGTTCTCGATTTAACTGTTTCAGACCGCGCGCGAAAGTGCCGCACCAAATCGTTCCTTCACGGTCTTGATAAATTGCGATAATGCCGTTACCGGCAACCGCGTCGCTCGTCGAACTTTCCTGCGGTTCTATCAATTCGACGAATCGTTCGTTTTGCAGAACATACAAAGCGCCGCTCGCCGTGCCGAACCACATTTGACCCTGACGATCCTGAAAAGCCGACGTGAAGTTTTCCCGCAGCGGAAAAAACTGCAAAGGCGATTGAAAGTCTCCGCCTTTCAACTTATACAAACCGCCGTCTCGCCGCCCAATCCAAAGGTCGCCGCCGCGGTCTTCAAAAATCACGCTCGTATATTCGCTGTTCAGCGCGCCGCCGGTCGGATGAGTCTCTAAAATACCGTTTTCAAGGCGGTAATATGCCGTATTGTCCCAAAACCATAATCCACTAGGAGATTTCCCGAAATATGTTCGATCCGGGTGTGGCTGTTTGAAAAGAACTTCAAAAGTATCGTTTTTCAACTGCCCGACGGCGTTATGAGTCCCCACTAACAACTCTCCGTTTTCGTCTCCGGCGACAGTTTTAACAAGGTTGTGGGGCAATCCTTCAACTATGCCAAAGCTATGAAACTCACCGTTTTGATAACGGGTTAAGCCGCCGTCTTCGGTGCCGAGCCACAACGCGCCGTCGGCGCTCTCATACATACTCGCAAAACGATTGCTGCGGATGCCCGGCGAATTTGCCGTGTTGAAAACGGTAAATTTCGCGCCGTCATAACGCACCGCGCCGTCGACCGTGGTAAACCACAAATAACCGTCGCGTGTCTGTAAAATCGCCTTGACGCTGTTTTGGGGCAGCCCGCTGTCCGTATCCCTTGAATCGAAATGATATTTGTCGGCATACACGTCCGGGACACAAAAAATTCCGATTAACAGACCGCCAAACCAAATTTGAAGCGAGAAGTTTAAGAGGTAATTTATCTTTGTCAAGGCTTTCATACTTTTGGTGAGACAAAACAGCTTGACAAGATTCGCATTGATTACCAGTTTTTATAACTTGTCGTTAGCGTATTATAATCGGGAGAAGCTGAAATTGTAAATTTTATACTTTTAGTTTCAATTTTAATCGAGTGTTTTTTATTCTAAGTTTAGAGAGGAAATTATATGCCGGTAGAATCAGTAAAGGAACAACCGACCGACCAGATAAAAACGCGAATTGAAACCGATTCGATGGGCGAAATCGCGGTCGCGTCGGACAAGTATTGGGGCGCGCAGACCGAAAGAAGCCTGCATCATTTCAACATTGGTTTTGATGTGATGCCGCGCGAGATGATTCGCGCTCTCGGCATTTTGAAAAAAGCGGCGGCGATCGTGAATTTTGATTTGGGGAAACTTGACGAAAACAAGAAAAATTTAATCGTCCAAGCCGCTGATGAAGTTGTGAGCGGCAAACTCGACGCGCATTTTCCGCTTCGAGTCTGGCAGACGGGTTCGGGAACGCAGACGAATATGAACGCGAACGAAGTAATTTCAAATCGCGCCATCGAAATCGCGGGCGGCGAAATGGGCAGCAAAAAGCCCGTTCACCCGAATGATGACGTTAATATGTCGCAGTCGTCGAACGACACTTTTCCGACGGCGATGTATATTGCAGCCGCTGAAACGATGAATGCTTTGATTTCGCAAATTCAAAAGGTACACGATGCGATTGACGCGAAGGCAAGGGAATTTGCCGATGTCGTAAAAATCGGGCGGACACATCTTCAGGATGCAACGCCTTTGACAGTCGGGCAAGAGTTTGGCGGTTGGGCAAGTTTGATTGAAAGAGATATTGAAAGATTGAAAATGGTTTTGGACGGTCTTTACGATTTGGCAATCGGCGGAACAGCCGTCGGAACAGGCTTAAATTCACATCCCGAATTTGCCGACCGCGCCGCCGCGCAAATTGCGGAATTAACAGGCTTGCCGTTTAAAGCGCATCCGAACAAATTCGCGGCTTTGTCGGCACACGACGAAATTGTTTTTGCTTCCGGCGCGCTCAAAACTCTCGCGTGTTCGTTGATGAAAATAGCGAATGATATTCGCTGGCTGGCTTCCGGTCCGAGATGCGGCTTGGGCGAACTCATTTTGCCGGAAAACGAGCCTGGTTCTTCGATTATGCCGGGCAAAGTTAATCCGACGCAATCCGAAGCGATGACGATGGTTGCCGCGCAGGTTTTAGGAAACGACGCGGCAATCGGTTTTGCCGGTTCGCAAGGAAATTTTGAACTGAATGTTTTTAAGCCCGTGATGATTCACAATTTTCTGCATTCGGTTCGCCTTTTGCACGACGCATCAGTCGGTTTTGTCGAGTTTTGCATCAACGGCATCGAGCTAAATCGCGTACAAATTGACGAATATCTCAATGATTCTTTGATGCTTGTTACCGCGCTCAATCAGTATATCGGTTATGATAGTGCTTCAAAGATTGCCAAAAACGCGCACAAAAAAGGAATTTCCCTGCGCGATTCGGCGATTGAATTGAGTATTTTGGACGGCGCAAAATTTGACGAGTTAGTAAAGCCGGAAGAAATGACGCATCCATAGGCAATTTTGGATTTTAGATTTTGGATTCTCGTTTACGTTCTGACCGAAAATTATTTTGCACCGAAACGCTCTTTAAAGTCAGGAGAATTTTGTCGCAAGCTAACCCAGCTTTCAAAAATTGCGGGAGTTTGCAGCCAAATGCTGAACCACTCGACGATTTCCTGTTTCTCGGCGCGTTTCTGGGGCGCGACTTTCTCGTTTTTGGCAATCATTTGCGCCCGCCGTTTTCCCTTAAGGGTTGTTTCCTGAACGCGGCGCAGACCTTCGCGGTCATTTTCTGCCAGAAATTTTTTTCGAAGGTTTTCGAGATGGCGAATTGAAACAAGAGTTTGCTTAAAGTCGGCGAATTTCAGAATATTACGAAACATCGCGTCATACGGCGATTCAATTCGGCGCGCCACGTCAAGTTCCATAATTTCCGCGTGCCGCAGTTCCGCGCCTTCGTCAGCCAGAAGCCGCGCAATTTTCATCGGCGATTCAATTGCACTCGCACCGAATTTTTCACGCACCACAATTTCAATTGCTTCGATTTCTTTCGCCCCGACCGATTCGCAATCGAGTTTTTCCCAAACTTCAACTATCAAATCAATTTTTGTGCGAGATTTCCACATTATTTAGTAGTCTGCAAGCAGTAGCCAATAGAATATTATGCCTACTGCCTACTGCTTCTGCCAACCGTCTTGATTAAATCGGTTGACGAATGATTTTTCGGGTCGCCGACAATTGCCACTTGTCCGCCGCATTCAAAAACGATTTCGCGTTCCGGTACGGATTCGGCGGTGTAATCAGTGCCTTTGGCGTGAAAATCGGGACGAATAAGGCGAATTAATTCTTCAACCGTCGGCTCTGAAAAGATTGTCACAAAATCGACAGATTTCATGGCGGAAACAATTTGGGCGCGTTCCTGCTCCGGCATAAACGGACGATTGTCGCCCTTAAGTCTTTGAACTTGGGCATCGTCATTGATGGAAACAATTAAACAATCGCCCAACTCGCGCGCTCCCGCCAAATAGCGAATATGTCCGACGTGAAAAAGATCGAAACAGCCGTTTGCCAAAACAATTTTTTTACCCGCTCGGCGGTCGATTGCCACCCGTGCCAGCAGACGTGTGCGGTCTAAAATAGGAGCAAAAAAATTATTTGTTTTTGAATCTTTCATATTGTCTGCCGCTTTTCTTTGGCAGAATTCGTATTTTTTGCTAAAGATGTGAGTAGTTCATCTAAATCTGCAGAAGCGGTTCCTTTTTTCATAACGACAATTCCGCCCGCGTGGTTGGCAATTTTTGCCGCTTCCACAAAGCTCAAGCCTGAAGCTAAACCGAGTGCGTAAGCCGCAATCACCGTATCGCCAGCGCCGGTGACGTCAATCGGTTCTTTTGCCCCGATCGCTTCAAACTCGATCGGCGATTTGTTCTGCTCGATTAAAAGCATTCCATTATTTCCGCGCGTGATAAGCAGAGACTCAAAACCGAGACTTTCACATAATTTGATGCAATCGTCCATCGTAAAATTTTTGCCCAGAATTTGCTCGACTTCATCCTGGTTTGGAGTAGCGGAAGTAGCGCCTAAAAAGTTTGTCAAACCGAAACGTGAATCAACCAGC
>MWVX01000328.1_pt1 | contig 14235 bp, 15 predicted proteins | sample 1047311 | NCBI WGS metagenome assembly MWVX01 (sample SAMN06349984, study PRJNA376086) | soil metagenome | isolation source: MtG-4 sample Antarctic (ecotone) soil | place: Antarctica | collected 2015-01-13 | reverse complement strand
ATGTATACTGGAACAAGGTCTGTGGTCTTGTTGGAAAAGCCGGGTTTTATAAACCTTTTAAATTGTCTTCTCATTATTGCTTGTGTTGCATTTGTGTTGCAATCTATTAAAAAGTTAGGTTACAATACGAAAATTATTTTCGTAAATCATTTCATAATTATATGATAATCATGAAAGTATGTAAGGATGAGGAAAATGGTGAATAGTTATGTAAAGTGGTTTAGAGTCCCGTCCGGTCCGCTGAGTTCCTACTCAAACACATCAAAAGCCTGTAAAATGTAGATTTTATGGGCTTTTTTCTTTTCATACCTACTCCAAACAGCACCAAAATACTCAAATCTTAAGGTACGCACTCGGGCATTCTGATTTTTCAAAATCAGAATGCCCGAATTCCGCCGAAACACTTGCCAGATAAGGGGTTCAGAATTTGAACATCAGGTCAGGCCGGGAATTTTAAAAGTAATTTTAACCTTTAAAATTGATGGAAATGGAAACGAGATTGAGTATCCTTTTTTATGGAAAAAAACGAAACTGGATAGCAAGAGGACACTATCTATTTATTTAAGAGCTACCATTGATGGACAACGTTTTGAAGTAAGCACCCAGCGCTATATTGAGGTTTCAAAATGGTCAATCGAAGCTGGTAAAATGAAAGGAAATACTGTAGAAGCAATAAACCTTAATCAGTACCTTGACAATCTGAAACAGAAGGTCTATGCCTACCAAAAAAGTATCGTTCAGGATGGGCAAGCTTTCTCGAAAGAAACACTTCGCCTAAAATGGTATGGGATTAATGAAAAATCTCATACCCTAATAGAGGTTTTCAAACATCATAACCAACAATTGGAAGCACTGATTGGCAAAGGAAATTCTAAAGCAACGTTCGGTAAATACAGAACAACCCTTGATCATACCGTCTCCTTTTTGAAATGGAAGTTTCAGAGATTAGATATCGAACTTCCGTCAATCGGTTTCAGTTTCCTGACTGACTTTGAATTCTGGTTAAAGAGCGTTCAAAATTGCAACCACAATACCACCATAAAATATATCAGCAATCTCAGAAAAATAATCAACGTCTGCCTGAAGAATGGTTGGTTAGTCAAAGACCCTTTTATTGGTTTTAAGATGACTAAAAAAGAAGTGATCCGGGATATTCTAACTGAGGAAGAATTGCAAACACTTATTTCAAAAGACATCCAAAACGTTCGCATTAGGCAGGTTCGGGACATATTTATTTTTAGTTGCTTTACTGGTCTCGCATACATCGATGCCAAAAGGCTAAAACGGTCAGAGATTGTAATCGGTATGGATGGTGAACGCTGGATTTATACCCGCCGGAAAAAAACTGATAGTCCGACTCGGATTCCCTTGCTTCCTGTAGTGTAGGATATAATGGATATTTATAAAGATCATCCACAATGCCTAAATGATGATAGTCTTCTTCCAATACCATCAAACGCAAAGTTGAACGCTTATCTGAAAGAAGTTGCTGATATATGCGGCATCAACAAGCACCTTACTTTTCACATTGCCCGTCACACCTTCGCAACCACTGTCACATTGAATAATGGAGTTCCCATTGAATCAGTCAGCAAGATGCTCGGTCATAAGAGCATAAAAATAACCCAGATATATGCTAAGATTTTAGACAGGAAAGTAAGTGAGGATATGGGGTTACTGAGAGAAAAATTTGCCGCCAGAGATCAGGAAAAAAAACTAAGAGCGGCTCAATAAACATCCTATGAAGAATTTAAAATTATAAGCCATGGCAAAAATTAGAAAAACAGAAAACAGCCTATATAATTCGATAAAATCCATTATTGAAGAAGCTAGGGTGCAGATTGTCCGGAATGTAAATAGTGTAATTACCTATACCCATTTCCAAATAGGAAAAATGATCGTTGAACATGAACAGAAGGGAAAAGAAAGAGCCGGATATGCGGAAAAAACACTTGTTCAATTAAGTGCTGATCTGACCACAGAATATGGCAGTGGATATTCCAGAACCAATCTGGAATATATGCGCAAATTCTTTCTGTTTTATAAATACCGGATTTCCCAGCCAGCGGTTGGGAAATCTTCTCCGGTCAAGAAATCCCAACCGGTGGTTGGGAAATTGGGCGGTGCATTGCAATTAAGCTGGTCACACTACATTCAATTGCTGAAAATTGAGGACGAGAACGAGCGAAATTTCTATGAAATTGAAGCCGTTCAAAATAACTGGGGTAAAAGGGAATTAATCCGGCAGTATAGTTCTTCTCTTTATGAACGGATCTTGAAGTATTGAACAATGTATCTGAAATAGACATTGTTTATAAAAAGAAAAGCGACTTGTAAAGCCTCCGAAAGACCAATGATTTCAACATCCTCCGATGGTTACAAAGTTTGCCTTCATTATTGGAACCAGGACAAAATTGAATTACTGGAAGAATTCAAAGTATTATTCCTGAGCAGAGCAAACAGAGTGCTTCAAATATTGCCAGTGTCGCAAGGTGGTATTACCGGAACGGTTGCTGATCCAAGATTGATTTTGGCAGGTGCCATTAAGGTTGCAGCTTGCGCAATGATCCTGGTTCACAATCACCCTTCAGGTAATCTAAAACCTTCAAGCGCTGATGAAGAATTAACTTCTAAAATAAAAGAAGCTGCAAAGTATTTTGATATTAAAGTACTTGATCATTTAATCATTAGTTCAGAAAGCTATTATTCCTTCGCTGATGAAGGGCTTTTATAGCCCTTTTTTTGGCCGAACATTTCAATGCTATTCTTATACATCTACCAAAAAAATAGCCTGTTCTAAAACAGGCCAAGGGGAATTAAACATAAACAATTTAAGCGTTCCATTGCTACAGCAATTTCAATCGATCATAGAAATCTGTAAGCTCTCCTTTCCTCAAAATTCCCTCATGAATGGTTTTAAATTCCTTCAATGAATCTTCCGGTAAGGCTGCGATAATTTCATCGTCAAAATGATTTTCATCCGACAATAAACCCGCTTCGATAAGTCGACCTAATAAGACAATATTCTGACGACTGATCATCAAATTAATCTTACACTTTTCATTCATTCCGGGACTGCTTAAAACCGTCTGGAAGATCTTCGATTTTTCATTGTTTCCATTTGCCGCTACGTTACTCATACATCACATTTTAAGATTTAGAAAAATATTGACAGAACAAAACTATTCAGGAATGCTGATAACAACCCCTTCAGAATTTGAACAGGTATTCTTTATGATTGTTCCATAATCTAATTTTATGAAAGGTCTTAGGTTGCTAAATCTGCAACCGGCAAGATGTACAAACGTAATACGTTTGGGGCATCTTGCCCTTCACTCCGAAGTCGTTTCGGGATAATTGTGACAGAGGGAAAAAGTATAATTGGTTAACTGTGAAAATGATAATGTGATGAAAGAGGTGAATCAAATCCGCTCCAAATGTCTTACCGTAAGGTTTAATGATGAAGAAAGAAAAAAGCTTAGCCGGCTTTGCAACAAAGCTCAATGCAATAGTCTAAGTGAATATGCAAGGGATGTTCTTTTAGGTGAACCAGTCATCATTAAATACCGCAATCAATCTGCCGATGATTTCCTCGAAGAAATGATACTATTGAAAAATGAGCTGAATGCCATTGGAAATAACTTCAATCAGGCAGTACATAAACTACATACACTTGACCACGTTCCCGAAATAAAGACTTGGGCAATTTTGAATGAAGCCATGAAGAAAATCTTCATGAATAAGGTGGATGAAATTAAAGCTAAGATGAACCAAATCTATGAGCAATGGTCGCTAGAATAACTGTTCCAAATAGCATCCAAAAAGCACTCAATTATAATGAGCAAAAGATGAAAGAAGGAAAGGCAGAATGTATTTATGCCCATCATTTTTTGAAGGAGGCAGAGCAACTGAATTTTTATGAAAAATTGGGACGTTTTCAGTCCCTGATTGATCTAAATAAGAGAGCTACTACTAACACGATTCATATCTCCCTAAACTTTGGTTTGGAGGAGAAAATCAGACGGGAAAAGCTGACAGAAATTGCATCGGCCTACATGGAAAAGATCGGTTTCGGAGGGCAGCCTTACCTGGTGTACCAGCACTTTGATGCCGGTCACCCCCATATCCATATTGTAAGCACCAACATCCAAAAGAATGGGAAAAGGATTTCCCTGCACAATATTGGAAGGAACCAATCAAACGCAGCCCGGAAAGAACTGGAAATTGCTTTTAATCTTCAAAAGGCCGAAAGGCAGGAGAAACTGCATCTGAAGAAATCCGGCCTGTAACTGCCCAAAAAGTGGCTTATGGAAAATCGGCCACCAAGCGAAGTATCATCAATGTCTTGCATGCCGTTCTACCCCGGTACAAATATGCCTCCCTCGCCGAATTAAACGCCATTCTAAAGTTATATAATCTCACCGCTGATCGGGGCACGGAACAAGGAATCATTTATCAAAAACGTGGCTTGGTTTACCGGATCTTAGACGAAAAAGGAAATAAGATAGGTGTGCCGATAAAGGCTAGTTCCATTTACAGCAAACCAACTCTTAGTTATTTGGAAAAAAGGTTTAAGGAAAATGAAATCTTGAAGCAGGAATTCAGGAAGAATATAAAAACCTCCATTGACTGGATTATGATAAAACCGCCAAAGAATTTGCAGGCTTTCAAACTGGCGATGGAGAAAGAGAAAATCAGTTTGGTGGTCAGGCAAAATGAAAATGGTATTGTCTATGGCTTGACCTATATAGATCACAATACAAAATGCGTGTTCAATGGAAGTGATATTGGGAAAGATTATAGCGCAAAAGCCATTCTTGAAAAATGCGGTATTTCACAAAATTTTGGTGTAATTGAAAAACCAATTGAGCCAAAAATTACAGAGCGCAATTCAATGGAGATATCTATTGATACAGATAAGAAACAGTCGCAGGAATTATCCAACCTTATTGAAGGAATTATTAACCCATCCAATGAACTTCAATATGTGCCATATGAGTTAAGAAAACGAAGAAAGAAAAAAAGAAAATCTGATTGATAATTTAAAATAGAGATCATGAAGACCGGAGAGAATGAACAGGGATTGAGAAAGATCCTTGACCTGACGAGAATGATAAGTATTGCAGTGCTTTTACTTCATTTTTATTACCACTGTTATGGTGCGTTTCAGTAATGGGATTTGCGATCAAACATAACGGACAGTTTGTTGCAAAATATTTATAACACAGGATTATTCAGCAACTTTCTTAAGTCGAAAATGATTGCTTTGATTGTATTGATTATTTCACTTTTCGGAGCGAAAGGAAGAAAGGATGAAAAGCTTGGTTTCAAGACCACATCGGCTTACATAGTTACAGGATTGATTTTATACTTTATCAGCTTTCTGGTTTTGAATTTAAAACTGGATTTGCAAACAATAGCATTGATGTATATCGGAGTTACCATTATAGGATTTGTATTAGTATTAACTGGTGGTACGTTGTTGTCCAGGATAATCAGCCTGAGGTTGAATAACAGCGTTTTTAATACCCTTAACGAAACCTTTCCGCAGGAAGAAAGATTGCTGAATAATGAGTATTCTATTAATCTACCAGCCAGGTACAATTTAAAAGGCCGTTTTCGGAAAAGCTGGATCAATATTATCAATCCATTCCGGGCATTATTAATAATGGGTTCGCCGGGAAGTGGTAAGTCATATTTCATTATTCAGCACATCATAAAACAGCATATTCAAAAAGGATTCAGCATGTTTGTATATGACTTCAAATTTGATGATCTATCAAAGATTGCCTACAACCATTACTTGCTGAATAAACACCGGTACACAGTACCACCACAGTTTTATGCAATCAACTTCGATGACCTGAATCGATCACACCGTTGTAACCCGCTCGATGCATCCACTATGAATGACATTACCGATGCCGCTGAATCTTCCAGAACCATTATGCTAGGCTTGAATCATGAATGGATTAAAAAGAGCGGAGACTTCTTTGTGGAATCACCAATCAATTTTGTTACTGCCCTGATTTGGTTTCTCTGCAAATACAAGAATGGAAAATATTGTACTCTACCTCATGTTATCGAATTGGCACAGGTTGAATACGACAAACTATTTTCTATTCTAAGAGCAGAACCACAAATAGAGGTTTTAGTAAATCCATTTGTAAGCGCATATCTAAATGATGCAAAGGAGCAGTTGGAAGGGCAGATCGCCAGTGCCAAAATCAGTTTGAGTAAGCTATCATCTGAAAAACTGTATTACATTCTATCGGGCAACGATTTTTCCCTGGACATTAATAACCCTGAGCAGCCAAAGATTGTTTGCATGGGTAATAATCCTCAAAAGACACAAACCTATGGTGCAGTATTATCGCTCTATATTACAGCGATCACAAGGGTGATGAACAAAAAAAATTGCAATAAAAGCAGCCTGATTTTCGACGAGTTTCCAACTATCTATTTTAATGGAATGGATAACCTAATTGCAACCGCACGATCAAATAAAGTAGCCACAACCTTGGCCGTCCAGGATGCAAGTCAATTGAAACTACATTATGGAAAGGAACAAGCTGAAGTCATTATGAATATTGTTGGTAATATCATCAGTGGACAGGTGAGCGGAGATACAGCTAAACAACTTTCAGAAAAATTTGGAAAAATTTTACAAGACAGGCAGAGTATCACCATCAACCGAAATGATACATCCATTACCAAATCCAAGCAATTGGAGCTTGCCATACCAGTCAACAAAATATCCTCTTTATCCAGCGGTGAATTTGTTGGGATGGTAGCAGATAACCCTGACCAGAAAATTGAACTAAAAGCTTTTTGTTCGGAGATCATTAATGACCATGAAGCACTAAACATGGAGCAGGTTAGATACAAGGAACTGCCGATTTTTTCTACGGTCGAACCTACTGATGTACTTAAAAGTTATTTGCAAGTGAAGAAGGATGTGGGGATGATTGTGCAGACGGAGATTGAGAGGATGCTGGATACGCCAGAATTGACGGAGATGATTATTAGAAGGCAATAAAAACAGGTTTGCAAATAGTTCTATTTCACTCTTCGCAACTGAGCCCGATGTCAAAAAACATCAAATGATCAGGATTGATATGCAGAAGATTTTACCAAGCATTTCTCGCAACATTGTCTTTTTTAGTACTGCTAAAAGTGAGTAATGTAGTGAGTAAAAACTATCTACTATCATCTTGAATTTTATCCTATTGATAATAGATAAGCTATGAACTAATTTATTCAAGGTGTCTTTACCTTGAAAGTAAAGTGATTCATAACACTTCAAAGTATCCATAATTAAATTCTTGTTATTGTAATAGTATAGTCCTATTGGTGATAGCTGTTTTGTTTACGTTGATAGTATCTGTGTTTAATAATGTATCTGTATTTATTACTTTAATTGTTCTCAGAAAATATGTGGCTGAATCAACAAAGTACATTGATGAAAGTCCTGCATTATTTGTTGTAAGTTTAAAAAGACTATTATTGTAGCTATTGGTATCTGCTAAAAAAGCGCTGCCACTCCGATAAAAATAACTTACGGCACCGTTCACAGGCTTTTCTTAATCACCTTAAACTTAAACTTTTTTACCTTAGAAGGTTACCTGCAGAATAGCCCAAGCATTATTTTTGCTAATAACATTAGCAAATGTTATCTGATGAAGCAAGGAAAATAGCGGACGAAGCAAAGGCAAGGGGTTTGTGGATATACTCACCTTCTTATAAACATACTTAATATAAATTCAATACAATTTTTTATTAAAAAGTTAGAATTAATTGCTTGAGCTTACGTAGAATCTTGTTCTACCGCCCTTGATTTATTCGAGTTTCCTCTTCCTCTAAAGATGTCAAAAACATTTTAAATTTACATAAATCATTCCGCATGGAAACATTAACGCATCTCAAAACATCCACTGCCTTCCTCGAAAACCAAAACAAAAGCTATTCTCAACAGGTTGTTGAAAAGTTCATCGAGAGCTGCCTGAAATTGGATGCTTTGATTTTTGAACCATACATGGATGAAAATGATGTTTTTGAAGACCTTGAAAAATACAAGTTTCTTGCTGAATTGAAAGACCTGTTTGAGTATAGCCGATTCCAAACTGATTATAGGTTTAGTGTACGGATGACCGAAGAAGTATGCAGAGGTTGCGAAAAGGATAAGCCCGTATTTCATTTTGAAGTGCAATTTTCTGGAAGTAAAATTCCTGTTGGAGATTTTGGTTATCTCATTGATCAAGAAAATGGAATTCTAAAAGATATTTATCGCTGCAATATGTATAAGGAATGTCATGGAAACTGGATAGAGCCACCAGGTTTATCAGCTATTAGGGTTCCAAATGCTGGAAACAAAATTCAATCAAAATAAGTAACCGAGACTTATCACAATAAAACACTGTACAAAGGGTACAGCCTGCATTCACTTACAGCAAGTCCGCACTCCCATCCCACAAATGGTTAACTTGCTACTACAGTATGTCACCATTGTAGTCTCTACAAAAATTTCAGGTGTATCATTAACTGAAGGGAAATCTGAACAAGACGTTTTGTTTTAGTGCCATGTCTAAAGTTTCAAAGTAAATGACTGGGTCAATGAATAATATTTGTTCTTCCAACAGAAAGACGTTTTCATCATGTAAATCTTCAAGGATAATACCCAATGCAGGGTTGTAATAATCATCATTCTTAGTTCTGATAAAGCCATGTCTATTGAGATATGGTTCAACTATCGAACGTGGAGCACCTTCAGTAAGTAAAGCAAATTGCTGTTGTATAAGCACAGCGAAAATTTCCTCAACTTTTGTAAATCCAATGGTGGAATATTTCGTGGCAGGGAAAAGAATTGCGTGACAAAGCAGGCGATTGAAGAATTCTAACCAATTACCATGATAAGTGCCCGTGTTAACCTTTACGACTTCTCGACCATTGGGATGTAAATAAACTTTTTGTTCAGCCCCTGCTCCAATCTGTCGTGTGGCGTATTGTCTCATGAAGTTGTGCTCACTAATCCACAAGCCTCTGTTTTGTGACCAATTTTGTAAAGCATTTTCTTCAAGAGACCTTACGATTTCATTATAGACTGTCCTTTCTTTACGATTGATAGGCTCTGTTCCTTTAGCTGCTTCACTTGCTGTCTGGCTTGCTCCACAGATATTGGCAGCAGCTTTTGTTGGTTCATCAATGTTCTCATTATTTGCATCTCGTTGCTCACCCAACCTTTGCCGAATAATTTGCGGGAAGTATTCATCCATTCTGGAGTAATCTGGTTCATGTTATAACAGTTGTGCAAAGATAACAGTTCCCAAGATTTAAACGATTTTCAAGGGTGACACAGCCTAAAACATCACGCTCGCATTCTTTTTCGTTGAAATTTTTTGAAACAACTAATTAATATATTATATTAAAGGATGCAGTATATTCCTAAAGTTGGAGATGATGTTTATGTTGATACAAGTCTTTTTGTTACTCATGGTGAAGATGATTTTATAGGTGGATTGTGTAAAGTTTGTTCCGTATCTAATGCAGGAGAATCATTGAGTATTGAAGTAGAAGAAGATAAGGGCGCTTCTTATCTGTGGTCGTATCTTAAAGAATTACAAGAGTCGCTTAAATTAAAATTTGGTACAGAAAGAGGACACAAAAAACCAGACTATCGGAAGGAATTTAATGAATTATAAGAATGAACTTTTAATAAATGAATCTTTTCATTCCTGATCATCTTATAGGCCTTTTAAGAAGTTATTGAATGGGCTGTCAGAGATTTCAACTTCTATAATTCCCGCTTCTACTTCCGCTTGTCGGTCTATTTTATTACCGTGTTCATCTACACAATTATAAAATTTCAAATGATCTAAAAAAGTAGTCAACACTATTATTTTGCCAGTTGCTTTCTTTTCAAATTGCTGCAATGATAATTGGCCACATTGAAGATCTCCCAGCAATTGTATTTTGTCTTTCCGGCTTTGTAGTTTCGTTTTCATACCATAATCTCTTATAACGCAGCTATGATTTTTTTAGCAGCTTCACTACATCAATCTGATCAGCATACAGATCCAGAGGCTCCATAGATTTAAACGGCCTGAATTTTCTTATAACATTATATTCTTTGTGATAGTAAGCCTCTACGTACAACGATTCGGTTCCGTTGATCTGGTAAAGCAGTATTTTATGTATGCCGTCATCCCGGTCTGCAATATGCATCCGTCCCAGACAGCTTCCGCTTGCTCCTGTTCATCTGCAGCTATGAAGTCGTAAAGTGTCATGTTAAATCAGTAAAAATGTGGATGTGCTTAATATGTAAAAATAACAGCAAAATAAATGAACTTTAATATTGGCGGAGAATTAAAAGTGGAAACAAAAGAAGGTGAGGGAAGTCAGTTTACTATTCAATTATAACATAAATGAAACACCTCGTTTATAAATCTTTTATTTCTTCAATTTTTGTGTTTGTGGATTTGAATCTCTTTCACAATTGAAAAGACAAGGGTTAAAATTAATAATGAGGTTGCTTAATGCAGCCTCATTATTTCTATGCTTTAAAGGAGCTAACAACTCTTTTATGGGATGTAAAACCGGTCCAAGTTTAACCAATGTTTAGAAAACATTCACATCAGGATGACAAAGAATTGCTATAAGTAAACTGCTATTTTAAGATTGTATTTGGTTTACCTATTAAACCTTGATGCCACTCAACAAGCCAAAGGCTTTCAATAGCCATATGATAACGGCAATCACCACTACAATATTCAAGATTTGTTTGATTTTATAATCCATTGGAATAAACCGGTTGATCAGCCAAAGGACCAAACCAACCACAATCAAAATAATTACAACATTTACAAGTGTAGCAGACATATGCGTTTTTTTTATCGCCAAATGTATCAATTCTAAAAGAGCTTACTAATAATAAAAATAAGAATGAACGCGTTGCAGATTTTTTAGTAATGTACTTAAGCCATTTTTTTACGTGTAGCCTATAGCATACCGAGCATACATTTATTGCCGTGCTTTTTTCAGCACCCCTATTTCTCCGTAACCGCTAAACTTGACCTAAAAAAGACCACTGACAACATAATGCTTCAATTGTTATGCGCGTGCTATGGCAGACTCATTGTTTCTATGCCTTAAAGAAATTAACAGGCAAGGGACTGCAAGTAAATATTACCTCTTTATATACCGGGGAGGCTCCAACAACATTTATTAACTTAAATCTGTCCATCCATCTTACCCTCTAAGGGAACTACATGGATGGACACTTAAATTTATTATGAAACAAATAAAACACACAGTAAACGAAATAACCGTTACTTATAAGATCAAGAAAAGAACCACAAAGCAACAGGTCACTATTACTTAAGGGTGTAGGAAGAGGTTAAAACGATTATATCATTTGAGTAAAATGATTTCCACAAGACTAACCCTGATGAACCATCTTTCTCTACCAGGGCGTACACGGTTCGGAATTTTCCAGATTTGGTGTAAAACCAGGTTGCCATTTTATCATCAAATGGTTTTCGTTCAACTTTTTCTAATCGTTCTTTATTTTCATTAAAACTAACACCCATCTTTTTATAGAAAAAAGACTTGTCGTAACTAAAATAAGTTGAATCAGGTTGACCAATTTTTGTGCATATATCGAAGTGGAATACTGCTGTGCCAATATTTTTTCTTTGTGCCACCGAAAATTTGAACGATAACAGGCAAATAGTAAACATTATTACAAACTTTATCATAATACTCGAGTATTTTAATAATCTTTTTTTTTAACCCAACTCTTGAAACGCTTACACCTTAAGAACTACATTATAAATATAAAAGAGTTTAATTAAATTTATCAAAGGCAGAAAGAAAAATGTACTGTAATGCCTTTTTGAAATCTTTTGCGTAACTATAGCTAAGGTATTTAGAGTGTTTAAGCAATCAATTTGGTTAATGGATGGCTTTGACAGAGACACCATTGCAATGCAGGAACAATTTGTAGTGCTATACCTTAATTCAGCTAATTGCATATTGGGACTCTACAGGGCTTCTTCCAGGGGACTACAGGAACAGTGGCAGACATAAGATAATTCTATCCATTGGACTAAAAACCCTTGCTACATCAATTGTAATAGCCCACAACCATCCAAGTGGTACACTAAATCCTTCCTCTAATGATATGCAGCTAACCGAGAAGTTTAAGGAAGCTGCAAACACAATGGATATAAAACTTCTGGATCATTTAATCATTACACCTGATAATAAGTTTTTCTCATTTGGAGATGAAGGATTAATGTAACACCATCTTATGCTTTTAAAGCATTAGACAATAGCCGTAAGCATTGGAAGGGAAATGGCAATTTTTGACATCGAAGGCACTTTGAAAAGTAAAGTGCACAAAAGACAATACACAATTTTTTGGATGAAAGAAAAAAGACTTTGGAAACTCAAAGCCGGGCATTCCAATTGACTCTCGCAACTAATCAACAAACAGAACAGATTACTTCCTGCTTGCTGGTTGATAAATTTATCCTCATTTTAATATCGCTATAGCTATGATTGGGGCAGAACGATAAATCTCCGCTGTATATCTTAACTTCAACTTCGCTGTATAAAGCTGTCCGGCATGTGTTTCTCAATCGGCTCTGTCCCCGGCTGAAAGAGCAGAAAATATCAGCACAGCCGATAGAAGTGAGATCAGCGTAAGGGAAAATGGTAATGGAATACTTCAAAAAGTAGTAGACAAAATCTTTCAGCCATTCTTTACAACCAAGCCAACGGGGCAAGGAACGGGTCTTGGATTATCATTAAGTTATGATATTGTAAAAGCACATGGTGGAGAAATAAAGGTAGAGACGAAAGAAAAGGAAGGGGCAGAGTTTATTATTTCACTTCCATATCCTTAATCGTATTGAATAAATCGAAATATGTCCTGGCCCTCTGAAATTAAAAATAATTTATAATTCACATTAAAATGAAAAAATGAAAGCAAAATCAATTAAAGGAAAAAGTAATGATGAAATTTCCATTGCTCTCCGGGATAGTATGACTGATGGGTTTACCCCAACTATAGCAATTGTTTTCATGTCTGTTAAACAAGACAGGGAGGCAATAAGTAAACTGTTAGATGAACAAGGTATATCCATTTTTGGAGCTACTTCATCGGGTGAATTTATTGACGGTGAAATTGAGGAGGAGTCTACTGTCATAATGCTTCTGGATTTAGATCCCCAATATTTCAAAATAGCATATGAGGAAACGGGCGAAGGCGCTACAAGGGAAGCTGCAAGAAAAATTGGCGCATTGGGAAAGGCAACATTCAGTAAACCTGCCTTCATTGTTGCCTCAGGCGGAGTGAGTGCCGATGGCGAGATGGTTGTAAGGGGTATAGAGGATGCCGCGGGTGAAGGTGTTACCATTTTTGGAGGTTGTGCGGGAGATGATTTGAATATGACAGCATCCTATGCATTTACCAATGAAAAAGCCACCGATAATGGAATTGTAGCTATTATTATTAATGAAGAAAAGGTAAAAATAAAAGGTGTTGCTACCAGTGGATGGAAACCTGTGGGCACATTACGAACAGTTACTAAAAGCGAAGGCAATATTGTTTATACAATAGATAATGAGCCTGCATTGGATATAGTTATGAAATATTTAGGTCTCTCTCCATCTGATTTCAATAAAGTTAATGATGCTATTATAAACTTTGGAGTTTATTTTCCTCTTCAGGTTCAGAGGGAAAATGCTCCGCCGGTGATGCGTACAGCTATGCTGGCAAACGTAGATCAACGTTCATTAATTTGTGCAGGCTCTGTACCGCAAGGATCTAAAGTCAAGTTCTCACTTCCTCCGGACTTTGATATTGTCGATCAGGTAGTATCAGACTGTAATCAATTAAAGAATGAGCATATTCCGGATGCTGACGCTATGGTTTTCTTTTCTTGCAAAGCAAGACATTTAACCCTGGGACCGGTGATTGGCGAAGAAATTGAAGCAGTAAAAAATGTGTGGAACAAACCCATGGCAGGTTATTTCTGTTACGGAGAAATGGGAAAGACAATTGATGGAAAGCATGAGTTTCATAACAGTACTTGCTGCCTGGTACTGCTTAAGTTGGACCATCCTGAATTTAGTGGGAGGCTTTGGACAAATGAAGGAGAAATTCCAAATAATTCAATTGATGATGATGGCAATGGATATGTTGATGACATTAATGGATGGGATTGGGTAAAT
>MWVX01000327.1_pt1 | contig 14242 bp, 13 predicted proteins | sample 1047311 | NCBI WGS metagenome assembly MWVX01 (sample SAMN06349984, study PRJNA376086) | soil metagenome | isolation source: MtG-4 sample Antarctic (ecotone) soil | place: Antarctica | collected 2015-01-13 | reverse complement strand
CTCATATACGCCGGAAGGTCATGATAAGATTTCTTCCCAAGATAGAAGATATTATTTGATTTAGGGAGAATTTCAGGATTAATCTTAACGACCGGACCTATAATTATGAAACTACTTGAAAAAGGCCAGCAATCCGGTGGATCCGGAAGTGGTAAATCATCAGGGAATTCCGGTAATTCCAAAAAGGGTGGTAGTTCAAAGGGCAGCTCTAAAAAGCAGAGCTCCGGGGATAAAGGGGATAATGATGAGATTGCTTCCAAGAAAAGAGGTAACAGCGGTTCCGGTAGTTCTGGAGGTTCAGGAAATAAAAAATAGTTTAATTATTTAGCAGGACTGATTACTTAAATGTTGAGAAGTAATCAGTCCTTTTGTTTTCATTCTGCTTCCCTTGATACAGAAAATACTAATTGATGGGGAATTGAGGTTACCTCTGCGTAGAAGTTAATACCCAAACAATTAATTCATTGCGTTTATAATTAAGAGCCTTCCCCCCTAAAAATTCTTTGAACGCTGGTTGGCATGTCCTTCGACTATTAAAGGCTATGCCATTAATACACCAGGGTTCGAATGAGTGATAATATCTACTCCATTCCGTTAATTTGCTTTTCGCATTTAAGATGGGATTTTGTTTATCAAAGGCCTCAGCATATTCTATCACGATTTGCTGCAAGTCAGCCTGTCTTTTATTTTGAAGAACCTTTACTGAATGAGCAAGAAAGTTATCTCGAAGTTTCGCGTCGTGAACATAACCTGACAATTGTAAGACCTCATTTGAATGTATCCTCAAGTTGTTCCGAAGAAGAAATATCGGAAAAGCAAAGAAGATTGCTTGATAGATGGTTATTCGAAGAAATAGGAGAGCAATTCATTCTTTGGTACTATACGCCAATGGCGTTATTATTTTCTGATCATCTGCAACCCCGCTTACTCATATATGATTGCATGGATGAATTATCCGCATTCCGTTTTGCGCCTTCACACTTGAAATTGATGGAGCATGAGCTGCTAAGACGTGCAGACCTTGTTTTTACAGGGGGGTTTAGCTTATATGAGTCAAGAAAAAATAGCTCCCAAAACATATTTCTCTTCCCAAGTAGCGTAGACAAAAAACATTTTCATTGCGCACGAAGCATATCGGATGAACCAGAGGACCAAGCTGTTATTCGAGGTCCAAAAGCCGGATATGCCGGAGTCATTGATGAGCGATTAGATGTTAAGCTTCTTTATGAGATGGCTACATTAAGCCCTCAGTGGAGTTTCATAATGATAGGTCCGGTCGTTAAGATTAATCCTGAAATTCTCCCTAAATCAAATAATATCTTCTATCTTGGGAAGAAATCTTATCATGACCTTCCGGCGTATATGAGTGGGTGGAGATTTGGGCTGCTTCCTTTTGCCTTAAATGAATCCACTCAGTTTATTAGTCCTACTAAAACACCGGAATATCTTGCTGCTGGCCTTCAGGTTATTTCTACGCCAATCAAGGATGTAATAGATACATATGCTAATAAGGAATTGATAAGGATTGGGCGCACAGGAGATGAATTCAGCTCCATATTAAATCAGTCTACCGACGAATTAGTAGATGCTGCCTGGGCAAAAAAAGTAGATGCATTTATAAAGCAGAATTCATGGGATGCTACCTGGAAAAAAATGAACGATCTGATGTTAAGGGCATTTCAAAATAAATCAGTAAAAATTAAGAACTATGAAGTATGATTATTTAATTGTGGGAGCAGGTTTTGCCGGCAGCGTGCTAGCGGAAAGACTTGCCTCAATCGCGGATAAAAAAGTATTACTTATTGATAAAAGAAATCATATTGGAGGCAATACTTACGATTATTATAATGAGGATGGAATACTTGTTCATAAATACGGACCTCATATTTTTCACACAAATTCAAAGGATGTATTTGTTTATCTCTCACAGTTTACTGAATGGAGACCGTACGAACATCGGGTGTTGGCAAGCGTAGATGGTCAGATGGTACCCATTCCGATAAATTTAAATACCATTAATCAATTATATGGGTTAAATTTAAGTGCCAAAGGACTTAAGGAATTTTTTGAGGAACATGCAATTAAAATTCCGCAAATCAAAAATTCCGAAGATGTTGTAATAAGTAAAGTCGGAAGAGAGTTGTTCGAGAAATTTTTTCTTGGTTATACCCGGAAGCAGTGGGGTATTGATCCCAAAGATCTGGACGCCAGTGTGACTGCAAGATTACCTGTCAGATTTAATAAGGATAATCGTTATTTCACAGACACCTATCAGGCAATGCCCCTGTATGGATTTACTGCCTTATTTAATAATATGCTGGCTCATCCAAACATACATCTGATGTTAAATACGGATTATAAAGATGTGCTTAATATTATTCCTCATAAAAAAATGATTTATACCGGCCCCATTGACGAATTTTTTGAGTTCGAATATGGTAAGTTGCCTTATAGATCTATAGATTTTAAATTTCAGACCTTTGAAACTGAAAAATATCAAGAGACCGCGACTGTCAATTTTCCTAATGAACATTTATATACGCGAATAACTGAATTTAAACAGTTGACTGGTCAGCAGCATCATCAAACCACAATAGCATTCGAATATCCAAATGACGAAGGAGATCCATATTATCCTGTTCCCAAGCCTGAAAACACTGAATTATTAAATAAGTACCGCACACTTATTCCTGAAGTGCCTAACACTTATTTTGTCGGACGGCTTGCTACTTATAGGTATTATAATATGGATCAGGTAATTGCTCAGGGTCTTGCATTGTTCAAGAAACTGACACCCGCTCATGAAGAAAAATTGCCCTATGGAGAACGCTTTCAGATCAATGCCTGAATGGTGGGGAGGGATTGAGTGTACAATTAACAGGGTTCGTAATACCTATATTGACCAGCTCGAATTATCGGGTCATTATGAGCGCGAGGAAGACTTAGATCTTGTGGCGGAGCTGGGGATAAAAACCCTTCGCTATCCTTTATTGTGGGAAAAGCATCAGCCTTTAGCAAATCATGCCATTGACTGGAGTTGGGCTGAAAGACGATTACACCAGCTGCGTGACCTAGACATTTCTCCTATTATAGGCCTCGTTCATCACGGCAGTGGCCCCGCCTTCACGGATCTGCTCGATCCCCACTTTGCTGAAAAGCTTGCCAATTATGCGGAGCTCTTAATCAAAAAGTTCCCATGGGTGAAGCAATTTACACCCGTAAATGAACCTCTCACTACCGCCAGGTTTGCTGGGCTTTATGGATTGTGGCACCCCCATAAAAAAAATGCCACCGCCTTTATTCGTATGTTCTTGAATGAATGCAAGGGTATCGTGCTGGCTATGAAAAGAATCCGTGCTATTAACCCTGAGGCTTCACTGATTCAAACAGAAGATCTGGGAAAAACTTACAGCACTCCCCTTCTTGGCTATCAGGCAGATTTCGAAAACGAAAGAAGATGGCTTACCTCAGATATTTTATGTGGAAAAATATCACGCAGTCATAGTTTATGGGAATATCTAACATGGCTGAAAATTCCTGAAAGCGAATTGTATTGGTTTATTGAAAATCCCTGTGTTCCGGATGTTCTTGGATTTAATTATTATATCACCTCGGAGCGTTACCTCGATGAAAACCTTCATCTTTATCCTAATCACACGCATGGCGGAAACCACAAACATAAATATGCAGATGTAGAGGCAATCAGAATTGACCATAGCATATCGGGTGGCCTGAATACTTTACTTAAAGAGGCTTGGGATCGATACGGCTTACCTCTTGCAGTTACTGAGTTTCATCTAAATTGTACCAGGGAGCAACAGCTACGCTGGATGCAATATGGATGGAACCATGCCGTGATGCTTCGCAATGAGGGCGTAAATATTGTTGCAATTACAGCTTGGGCATTATTTGGTTCTTTTGGCTGGAATAATTTATTGACGGCGAAAGAACATCCTCATTATGAGCCCGGAGTGTTTGATATTCGTGGTAAAAAACCAAGATTAACGGCCGTTGGTTATTTCCTCCGTGACATAATTAAAAGATCAGAGCCACATCCTGTTTGTTTGGAAAAAGGCTGGTGGGAAATGGACAACCGTTTCCATTGTAAAAATGCTACTCACCATGAGGTAAATAGTAATGTTACCGTAAGTTTAAATGAGGTGTTGCGGCCTTTGCTCATAACAGGCAAATCCGGAACTCTTGGAAATGCCTTTACCCGATTGTGCGATCAGCGGGGTATTGCCTATCATGTTACAGACCGGGAGGAACTTGACATTTCGGACGTGGTAAAAATTAATAAAGCCATTGAGGCCTATAAACCTTGGGCAATTGTAAATACGTGTGGCTTTGTAAGGGTTGATGAGGCTGAACTCGACGCTGAAAGATGTTATGCAGAAAATACAGAAGCTGCCAGTACTCTTGCCGCTGTATGCAAAAAAGCAAAAGTGCCGTTAGTAAGTTTTTCCTCAGACCTCGTGTTTGATGGCTTGAAAACGGAAGCTTATGTCGAATCAGATATTACGGGACCCTTAAACATATACGGAAGCAGCAAAGCTGAAGCGGAACAAAAAATACTTGCGGTCTATCCTGACTCATTAATTATAAGATCAAGTGGTTTTTTTGGCCCCTGGGATATCTATAATTTTGCCTTTCAGGTGCTTCAGTCTGTCAAAAACCAATTGCCCATAGCCGCTGCGGAGGATGTTCTAATTTCCCCTACATATGTACCTGACCTGGTGAATGCAACACTTGATCTTTTGCTTGATGATGAAAGGGGAATCTGGCATATCGTCAATGATAGTGTCATAAGCTGGGCAGATTTTGCTCGCGTCATTACACGTCTTTCTGATTGTGATATGAATCTGGTACAAGGGGTCACTATGGATTCTCTTGGGTATAAAGCGAGGAGGCCGCGGTATAGTGCTCTTGCAAGTGAAAAAGGAATTATTCTTCCTCAACTTCAAAATGCGATAGATCGATTTTTAAAAGAAATGGAATTTTCAGTTGAATATGCTGCTGACAATAATTTAGTTTATGAAGAATAATGTTTAGGGGATTATTCTGGATATTGTAAAGCCTAATAGATTCTTAAAGTCAAAGCAATTATAAAATGTTAGCATCCTTATCCAGGGGGGCTACAGGCGAACCTCCTTCATAATCATCATCTGATTCATCTGTCAATCGTGATCGTTTACTATTAATAAGATAGTAATATGCAGAAAATCTCCCTGAACCTATTAAAAAGAAAAATACAAGTAAAAACAATACAACGATGGAGAAGATCAGTTCCAATACACCTCCGCCTCCCTTAGTATTCAGATTTACAAAAAAAATAGCTCCAAGCAATACAGGAATTTCAACTAAACAACAGATCCGTGTAGCCAAACCGATTAAAATCAGAAAACCGGTAAATAAATGAAGTATTGCGATAATATGTGCAACAAAGACGCCGTTCGTAACACCAAAACTATTTGTTAAAATTCGGACAAGGGTGGAGGTATCAACGATGAACATAAACCCCTTAACCGTTAAAATAACCCCTAATATAATCCGTAGAATACCCATCCAGGGCGCATGATATTTTTCACTCCATTTTTCAAATTTATCAAAAAGAGCCATGTTTTTTGGGAGTTTAAAAGTGAGCTGGTTTTAAATGATGTATCTTAATAAAGCCATCTAATTACCGCTGAAATATAAGGCAAAAAAAATCCCCCTGTAAAAGAGGGAGATTTTTTCGTTATCACAAATACTAACCCTTACTTATTGGGGCTTGATCTCCCTCCGCGTTTTTGGGGTGATTTCTGATTACTTTTTCTGTCATCATTCTGCTGCGAATCGGATTCGGAATGAGAATTTTCCCTATGAGATTTTTTGTTTTTGTCGTTGGATTGCTTTGCTTCCAATTTATCATTCAACGACTTATTCTCTTTTTCCGCATTTTGGTTTTCCTGACTTTGAGTCTGACCCTTGAGCTCATTGGAGTTAAGGTCCTCACTGCTTACATCATAACCTTTTTCCTGTGAGGTGGAGGTTTCATTTTGCTCCTGTTTATTTTTTTCACTGCTAGAACCGGCTAGTTTAGAGGAATCGTTATCATCCTCGCCCCGGTTTTTATTTTTTTGGTTGTTCATAATGAAGATTTAAAGTTAAAAAGTATATCCCTCGGAAAGAAAAAGTGCAGGTTCAATATTATGCCAACCGTTTATGTGGATGTACTTCTGAAGATTCAATTCCAGACGTAGAATTTAGTACTCATCCAGCGTAAAGCCCTCCACAATAAATATTGTTTTTATTGATAAATCCCTTGCCATTTTTTATGAACTGCTCCGAATTTCCTATGCTCAATTGCCTAATCATATTTGGATTTCAGATCAGTTGCAGAAGTAATAACCAAATTATAGATTACGAGCCAATTGAAAGGGATTACCTAAAATTGGTTTAGGTGTTTGATTCATCAGAAACGATACATCATGATTTATAATGATAAACAAAGAAAGTGATCCTGCTCGGGTTAATCTTCTTCCTTGGAGTATTTATTTTATTTGCATTGAAGGACTTTGTTACCTCTATCATCGGGTCTGTAATTGTGTACACTCTGTTCAAGCCGTTATACATTCATCTTACCAATAAAAGCCATTTGAACCGTAAGGCAGCAGCTTTTACCATCATTGTCCTATCGTTTTTTATCATTCTGATTCCCTTCTTTTCCGTATCATGGATGCTTATAGGGAAAATTATTCAATTTAGAAGTAACCCGGAAGAGATAAACTTGGTAATCGAAAAAATTGACAACTATGTGGGAGTTAATTTTAATCAGCCCGATTTTATTCCAAATATGCTTAACCGTTTAGAGACCTGGCTGGCAGGCTCTTTTCCATCTGCAATATCGCGGGCTCTCCACATATTGCTGTTGGTTATCGTCATGTACTTCATAGTTTTTTTTATGTTTATTCATTATGAATATTTCGAGAACATGCTGCTGAAGTATGTTCCTTTTCCGGAAAAGAATGCATTCTTACTTGCAAATGAGTTCAAGAATATTACCTATGCCGGTGTTATTGGTCAAGGCATCATTGCCTGTTCTCAGGGAATTTTTTTGGGTTTGGGATTTTTGATTTTTGGAATTCCAGATCCTCTTTTTTGGGGTGTTGTAGCCATGCTGTTTGCATTTATCCTCTTGTTGGCCCGGCCGCGGTTTTTATTCCTGCCGGGTTATGGTTTCTCTCATCGGGACATGCATTCGCCGGCATAGGAATCATTTTGTATAAACTGATTTGGTGGGGGTGATAGAATACTTTCTTCGCTTTTATATTGCCCGAAAGATCGGCAACCTTCATCCTATCATTATCGTCCTCGCCTTCTAATCGGGCTTCCTCTTTTGGAATCCTCGGATTGGTTATTGGGCCTTTAATTGTATCATTTTTTATATTGCTTGCAGGCTTGTATGAATCCGACTTCGTAGAAAAATAGCTTTCAAAAGAAATCAACAGCGTATTAAATTAAAAACGATTTGCCCACACCTTAACATAATATTTATGGAGAACCTCCCTTTAAAGCAAAAAGATGTAATGGCTGGATTTGTTTCGGTTACATTTAAAGAGAATGATGATTTTAATATTTTCTGCGCACGAGTCGCCGGCTATAATGCTGAACGTTTTGAAGCTGTAGCATTGCGTTTCTTTACAGGTGAAGAAACAATAATTACAATTTACGCAAGAGATAAATCACGTAAAACCACTTCTGATGAACATCATCTGGCAGTTCACAAATTTAAAATTCTACAATCGATGGAAGAGTTCTTTAAAGAAATACGGCAAATGAACTTTACTATTTCAAACAGCCAATTTGATATGTGGGATATGGAAGTAACCAATAAGTAATGCAAATAAATATTAATATCACCGTATTCTCAGGAATCATATAAAATCAAAGATCTATTTAGGCTTTGTCATACTATCATTTTTGTTTCTATCAGTCACAGGATTATATTGGGCTGAATCTGTTGCGGAGTTGGATGAATTTACACCATGAGATGATACCGTAGTTGTATTTGCAGGTGTTGTGGTGGGATCAATATAGTTTTGATTTACAGAATCATCTGTGCCCGCCTCGCTCTTTCCCTCCAATTAATTCTTGTTTCCATCACTATTACAAGAGAAAAAGGCTATTGCCATAAATAAGATTGCTATTGTTTTCATATGTAGTTTAACGGATTAATTTATTCAATGCGTTTCATAATAAGCTTGTAATATTTCAAATATTCGGCCACCGATCCCTGAGGTAACTGAAATTATTTGCCTAGACATCTATTCCCCTATCCGGTGGAATCTTCATCTCTATAACGTTTTATTTCATCGTGAGATGTTTTTAGAGCAGCTTTTTGAGAACTCAAGAATTCAGCAAGCCCTAGCGGAAGATCATCCTCTGCTAATGCCAATTCATATGCTCGTTGAGCCGTATCTTCTCCAAATTCACATGCACTAAGCGTGGACTTCCGATCGTTACCAGTGAATGTTGCCTTTACTTCCATCCAGGCGCGGTAAAGCTTACCTGAGCCAGTAGTGCCTTCTGCCGGCTCACCTCCAAGTCTCTGTACCTCTTGGGTCAGTTCCTTCAGATAAATGCGGCTTTCGCCTGCCATGCGATGAAATAAAATTCGCAGTTCTTCATCTTCTTCCTGCGTTTCTTTTGCTGCTCTGTTATAACCCTTTATGCGGTCATTATTGATTCTGATTAAATCATTTAGTATCTCAATTGTATTTTCGTTATTGCTATCCACTATACCATTGCCTTTTACTCGTGATAATTACCTCAGAAAATCTAACATTTGCGCTCCTATTTAAGGAAAATTTCAACTTCAGTCTATTAAATTTTTTTAAGCAAATCACTTTTTAAATTCCGGTAGTGCTATTGCTGGCATGGGATTCGAATTGTAAGATTATAAATTTCAAATCTATGAAAAATCTAATAATAAAATCGTTGTCAATCGCGCTCTTTACATTCACGGGAAATATGATTGCAAAAGCTCAAACGGAAAATCAAGTCAACTCAAAAACACCGGCAACTTCGGTTCCGGAAAATATTGAATCCCATTTTAAATCAGCTTATAAGAAGGCAGGCACCGTTGAATGGCAACAAAGTGGAAGCAATTATAAAGTAATGTTTACTGACGAAAATAACCTTCACCATACGGTCTTATATGACAGAGAGGGGCAAGTATTAGGGAAGGAGAGCGAAATGGATGAACAGACAGTTCCAAAAACCATTAGAGAATATTTTGTAAACAATTTTCCTTCTGCAGAAACATATAGAGTTTGGCGAATTGAAGATGAAACAGGTAAGATTTCTTTCTATTCACCGGTGAAAGATGCGGTAATATTTTTTAAGGAAGACGGCACCTTTGACAGACGTGATGAGAGGACACCGGAAACAATTGAGAAACAATAAAGAACATATTTATCAAAACGGCTCTGCAGCAGTAGTGGCGTCAATTCCGAGATTACAATTTAATGCTCCCCCTCCTGGCGATTCTCAAATCAACTAAAGGAAGATTTTAAGAATTTGTACGAGTTGGAGCCATCCATTACTGTCGAGATAATAGATTTTCATCGGACAAAACTTGCACAGTTTACTTATATTGTGACCGGAAATAGCCCTCGCTTGGATTGTCGGTCATGAGACCGACAATGGCGGCGCACCAACAAGGACAGAAATTCAATTCATTAACAAAACTATTCTATGAAAAACTCTATATCCTTAACCATCATCTCTATTGTCTTCTTCAATTCTCTGTCTGCTCAATCAACATGGAGTATTCTTAGTCCAACAAGAACCATCAATAATTATGTTGCTTCATCATTCATCAACGACGATGAAGGATGGCTGATTGATGACCAGGCAATTTTATGGCATACATCTGATGGACTCATCACTCTCGATACGCTTTCCACTGGTTACTATTTTTCAAAGCTCGCCTTTGTTGATGCGCTTACAGGGTTCGCGCTTCAGGACAGCAATGCTTACAAGACGATTGATGGAGGCATTACGTGGTCGGTGCTTACTCTGCCCGGAAATACGAACGGCGCGATTTACTTTTTGAATAAAGACACCGGGTTCGTCAGCGGATTTTATGAATACTTCAGGACCACTAACAGCGGTGCAACGTGGACGGCGATTTCAACAACAGGATGGACTGATTACTATTTCGTCAACGATTCAGTTGGCTACGTAACCACTGACGATGTCAATTTGACCGATAGAATTTATCGAACCACCGATTGTGGTTTAACGTGGACTGGTGTGTTTCAGATTGACTATTCGTACATGTACTCGATTTGGTTTACAACTGAAGATACAGGTTATGTGTTAGGTTTTGACGACAGCGGCTTTGAAGGCCAGAATGAGATTTTAAAAACAACTACTGGTGGCTTAACCTGGGATAACATTGATGACCTTGACGATGGGGACAGTTACAATCTTGATCTAAGGTTTAAGAATAATCACCAGGAAGGTTTTGCTTTTGCAGAGTATGGGTACGCAACTCTTAATGGAGGTGATTATTGGAATTACCCGGAATGGTTAGCAGATTCGCTGAACTTTCCTGGATGGAGCGGCCCCTTCAATGCGCTCGATGGATTCGATGTTATGTATCTCGCCGGGAATGATGGCAGTTTGTTAAAATGGGAAAATAATCCTTCTAAATTTCAGGATTTGTCCGGGCGCATCTGTCAGGTTATCAATGATATTTCGGGCTCTGAGAATCATGCATGGTTGGCTTCGGATATTGGATTGCTCAGATCAGATGATGGTGGTGTAACATGGAATTTAAATTTCGGCGAAGGCGAGAATATGACTGTGGTTGAAGCAGTGAATGATAATTTCATTATTGCAGGAAGCACCGATTACGAAACACAACTTCTTTATCGGAGCACTGACGGTGGAACTACATGGACAACAATCGCATCATTTCCCGACACGGAAATGCATGCGCTTGAGATCCAAATGATCAATGAGGATACAGGGTATATTTTTTCAACCCTGTGTATTGGCATCGCTTCGTGCAATTCACCAGAAAGAGGAGTTTGGAGAACAACTGATCAAGGGACGACCTGGCAAGCCTATGAATTCCCACCATCCGCCGGATATATAAGGGCGATGCATTTTATAAATGCAAATGAAGGATGGTTGGTGCAGGGAGGAAACCCCTCTTCAGTTTACCCCACTCTTCTGTATCACACCACAGATGGAAGCGTAACCTGGAATATCATTTATCAAAATCCAGATCTTAACTGGATTACTGATGTTTTCTTTAACGATACTCAGCATGGGTGGATGATCGCCCACTCTCAGAGCGGAGCAATGAAAGACATCTATGAAACTTTCGACGGCGGAGTTACATGGTCATCAGGTTATAATTTGCCGGGTTCTGGTGAAAACGTGAAATTATTTTTCATTGATGCATTGCACGGCTTCTTTCTTAAGAATGGGTTCATATATGAAACAAACGATGGTGGAGTAATATGGCAGACCAGTTATGAGTCGAAAATAGCATTAACCGAAATCGAGTATGCAGGCAACGGAAATACTCTTGCGGCTGGGTATTATGGATTCCTGATTGAAGGAGTCAATTCGTTGGCAGTGAATGTTCCTCCAACCTCAACTCCAAATGATTTGAACATGAAGATTTATCCCAATCCTGTTGCTTCGACAGCGACGATCAAATTCACGTTGAGCCAACCTTCGCAAGTGACGATCAGGTTGTTTTCACTTGATGAGAAGAATGTGATGCCGATTGCTGATGGAAATTATTCAGAGGGAAATCATCAACTTCAATTCAGCAGAAAAAATCTGGCGGCTGGTATTTATTTTCTGCAATTAAAAACGCAATCACTGGCCTTAATAGAAAAAATAGTGATTGAATAGTAAGTGCTCGAACTTATTCTCGACGAAAAGGTGGTGTATCAATCAAAGTTAATATGCTTCGCCGGGTGCATGTATGCAAAATCAATTTTCATTTAGCTTCTTCATTTAAACATGACATTGCTAGCATAATGCAAAAATTATTCAGGTTTGTAACTGAAGCATTCATTGGACTTTTATTCAGCGCATATTCACTTTGCGCATAATCTTCGTTCGCTGGAAAATTTTTATGAGTGAGAATACAAATGTAGTAATGGAATCCACTCCAAAAAAAGTTTATTAGATTGCCTTTCAATGCTTATGGATCGAGCAAATTGACCGGTATTGTTGGTCCAAATGTATGTACATTAAAAAAGCCTTTGAAAGTTAATTACTGGCAAAGGCTTATCTGTCATTGCTCCCCCTCCAGGACTTGAACCTGGGACCTACTGATTAACAGTCAGCCGCTCTAACCAACTGAGCTAAGGAGGAGTATTTATCTTATGCCATCGGTATTAGCAACCGGCATTAAACAGACCGGCAAAAATAACCGTTTATGTTAAAAATGGAAAACTTATTATAATCGGTCTTCACTCAAATCTTTATAAGAGCGGTGGAATAAAGAGATTGAATCAAATCCTTCTTATTTAAATCATTGCAGCCTCGGTTTAAAATTCCAAACTTAAGCAGAGCATATAGCTTTATTGTGTGAACCTTTTCGACTGCAATTGTTTTACTTTTATTCCTGAATGCTTATAGAAATAATTCTCTCTCTGTGGATCTACGCTTCACCAAATACATACCTCCGCCAGAAGGCGGTGACCCGTTTCGCCAACTGCTTAATCTTTTTCTTCAATTGCTTCAACACACGAAGGGCGATGCCAATGAGGCCCTGCAGTGGATGAACCAACTGGATAAAGAATACAAGATAACAGATAATCAATATGGGATGGGCGATTTCATAGACGAATTAAAAGAAAAGGGATACCTGGAGGAAAATCCTGTAAGTGGTGATTTGTCAGTAACTGAAAAAGCCGGCCAGGTAATACGCAAACGTTCGCTTGAAGAAATCTTTGGTAAATTAAAAAAATCAGGCCCAGGTAATCATAAAACTGTTTTTTCCGGTGAAGGTGAAGAATTTACTACTGATTCACGCCCTTTCGTATTTGGGGATTCGGTAGATCGCATCAACGTCACCTCTTCTATTCGCAACGCCCAGATCAACCATGGCGTTGATGATTTCAACTTAACAGAAGACGACCTGGAGATACAAGAGCGGGAACTCAAGACTCATACCTCCACAATATTGATGATTGATATTTCTCATAGCATGATATTGTATGGCGAAGATCGCATTACACCAGCAAAGAAGGTGGCTATGGCATTGGCCGAACTTATCACCACTAAATTTCAGAAAGATACCCTTGACATAATTGTTTTTGGTGATGATGCCTGGAAAGTAGAGATCAGGGATTTGCCTTATTTACAGGTAGGTCCATATCACACCAATACATGTGCCGGGTTAGATCTTGCCATGGAATTGCTTCGTCGCAAAAAAACCAATAACAAACAGATTTTTATGATTACGGATGGAAAGCCATCGTGTCTAAAAGAAAATGGCAAGTATTATAAGAACAGTTTTGGCCTTGATAGAAAAATAGTAAATAAAACATTAAATAAGGCAGCTCAATGTAAGAGAATGAATATTCCAATCACAACTTTTATGATAGCTGAAGATCCATACCTGCAACAGTTTGTACGTGAATTTACGCAGACAAACAGTGGTAAGGCATTTTATGCTTCACCGGACAATGTCGGCACGTTCCTCTTCGAGGATTTTGTTCGCAACCGAAGAAGGCATGTTCGCTGATATTTTTAATAAGCCGTTATATACTGAAGGATGAACTCAGAGAAAGTAAAAACACTTGGGGAGCTAAAGAAAATAAATCACCGACCCAAACTAATTAAAGAAGAGATACGTGATAATCTCATTTTAGCGCTAAAGGGAAGAAAAGAGGTGTTCGAAGGTGTTGTGGGATATGATGAATCAGTGATTCCACAATTACAGACTGCAATCCTTTCACGGCATAATATCATTTTGCTTGGCCTTAGGGGGCAGGCCAAAACGCGCCTTGCCAGGTTGATGGTGCAGCTTCTCGATGAATATATTCCTGTGGTGGAGCATTCTGAAATGAACGATGACCCCTTGAAGCCAATCTCTCGCTTTGCTAAAGATCTTATCTCAGAAAAGGGAGATAGTACTCCTATCGCCTGGTTGCACAGAGATGAACGGTATGCAGAAAAGCTTGCCACTCCGGATGTTTCAGTTGCCGATCTTATTGGA
>MWVX01000326.1_pt1 | contig 14245 bp, 8 predicted proteins | sample 1047311 | NCBI WGS metagenome assembly MWVX01 (sample SAMN06349984, study PRJNA376086) | soil metagenome | isolation source: MtG-4 sample Antarctic (ecotone) soil | place: Antarctica | collected 2015-01-13 | reverse complement strand
ATGGGTTGCAGGGTATTTAATTTTTCAGAAATGGATAAACACACGGTTTTACGGGTTGACTCAATCATTGCTTTTTTCATTTGCACAACATCCCAATCTGTATCCGATACGCCGAATTGAGTATCAATAGCATTTATACCTAAAAAAACAGATGTCACTTTTAATTTCTTTTATTTTAGCGATTGCATCAGGCCCAATAGCAATTTTAGCATTCTTTGAAATCTTGTCACCAATTGGCAATCACATCAATGTTCGGATGCTTTATATATTCCATTAACACCGCAATACTACCTGAAATAAATGTGGCGTGTTAATTTTGCGGTAATGCTTTTGCCAATTCAATAATAGTTGTGCCGCCACTTGTTAATACAAACATGCCTTCTTTAATAAGTGAAATTGCCTTTTGAGCAATAACTTTTTTATTTAAAAAAGAATAAATCTGTTCTGTAGCAGAATTGCCTTTATGGAAAGAATTGGATAAAGCTCCGCCGTGTACTTTTATAATTTTGCCCTCATCTGCTAACTCACCTAAGTCCCTGCGAATGGTATCATCCGATACATTTATGTCCTGGCATAAATTGACGCATAATACTTTATTATGAAGATTGACCTGGTGTAAAATATAAGCTTGTCTTTCTCTTTTAAGCATTCCGGCAGCAGATTGGTGTCAAAATAAAGTTAAAATCAGCATATAGGCGCAAAAGATATTAGTGATTAACGCAAAAGCAGCAAAATAAAATTTATTTCTTTCAAAGAGCTTAGGAGCCTAATATGACTGATTTAATAGCATAGACGCTGCTTTATAAAATATTTTCAGAGACATTAATTGTGGCCTGGTAATCATTTAATTAAACTTGTTCTTCGTCAACAGTAATGGGGAGTGTTCAATTATCTCCTAAAATATGACGCAGACCTATAACTTTTGCCAACAATGTTTCATCATAGCAAAAGCTGATGGCTCCACAGCCTGTATACTGTATTAATAACTGATGATCTAAATGCACAGGATGTAGCTATAGCCAGGGCTGCCAATTCAAACCTCAAAGTTTATACATATCGTTCCATCCAGCCAAAGCTTACAAAAAAAGCAGATGGAATTATTGAAACCGTTAAAACCGCTGTTAATATCAGTATTGGCTTAGTTGGTATCATGGCTCTATTCATGGGTTTTATGGCTATTGCTGAAAGGGCAGGAGGCATACGGTTACTATCAAAAATTATTGGACCTTTTTTCTCTAAGCTGTTTCCGGAAATTCCTAAAGGGCATCCGTCCATGGGCCACATGATGATGAATTTTTCTGCCAATCTTCTTGGCCTTGATAATGCAGCCACTCCTTTTGGCCTGAAAGCAATGGAAAGTTTGCAGGAAATAAATCCAAGCAAGCAAACAGCGTCCAATGCACAGATCATGTTTTTGTGTTTACATGCTGCAGGCTTTTCTTTGATACCTGTCAGTATTATTGCCGTAAGGGCTTCTTTAAAATCTGCCAATCCAACGGATATTTTTGTGCCCTGTATGATCACCACATTTGTGGCGACAGTGGCAGCGATGTTAATTGTTTCATTTAAACAAAAGATCAATGTATTTCAACCGGTGATACTGGCGTGGGTAGGAAGTTTCTCAGCAATTATCGTAATGCTGGTAGTTTATTTGAGCCAATTAAATGCAAATGAAGTTCAATCTTTCTCGAGCGTTTTGAGTAACGGCCTTATACTTCTCATCTTTATTCTTATTATTTTTGGTGCTGTATATAAAAAGATTGATGTCTTTGATGCTTTTATTGACGGTGCTAAAGTTGGATTTGAAACCGCTGTTCGCATTATTCCTTACCTGGTGGGAATGTTGGCTGCCATTAGCTTGCTTCGAACCAGTGGCACGTTTGATGTAATTATAAATGGTATGAAATATTTATTTGCTTCGTTAGGAGCCGATACCCGTTTTGTTGATGGATTGCCTACCGCTTTGATCAGGCCATTAAGCGGCGGTGGCGCCAGGGGAATGATGATTGATACAATGAATACCTTCGGACCTGATTCTTTTGCGGGGCGGTTGGCCTCCATTCTCCAGGGATCTTCCGATACAACTTTTTATGTCATTGCTGTTTACTTCGGAGCTGTTTCTATTAAGAACACTCGTTATTCAGTAGGTGCGATGTTGCTTGCCGACCTAGTTGGTATCATTACCGCTATTACACTTTGTTATATGTTTTTTGGGGGAAAGGTATTGTTTTCTGAAACTGTACTATCTCATTTCTTCGATATTATACCATATCATTGAATGATCTGTTCTCTATAAATCAGATTGCCTTTCTTATCTATCCCCTGGATAACAAGTTTAAATTTATTAGCAATATCGTTATTATGAAATTGGGTTGTATAGGAGCCATCCTTTTCTTGTTTCATCTTTGGGTTCCAATACAAAGTAATTCTGTTATCTTCTTTATCTTTGTTCAATTCAGGATTTGCGGTGTAATCAGGGCTGTAAAACTCTCTTGTAAAATCAAATCCCCTTTTTTTATGTTTCTCAAATCTTTTTTCGTGAATCTTACCTGGTCCAATTCCTTTTTTTGTATAAACAGCAATTGCGCCACCATCAGCACCGAATGGAGAAGCTAATGGACCTTTATACACTTTTATTAATGCTACGTCTGTCGGAACTATTGCATCGATTACATCAGCGCTAACCGGTATTTCATTTAAAAAAAACTGAATATTTCTATCGGTTCCAGCCCCTTCTTCATTAGGTATGTTAATTCCTTCATTTCTAGCAAAGGTGGCACTAGTGACACCGCCTGCAGTATAAGGATTAACTGAAAACCCATTAATTCTCGCATTCATAATCTGCCAAATACTTGAATACGAAGAATTTTCATCTGTATCTATGGACTGATCACTATTTTCGTAAATTGGTGAAACATATTCTTTTTGAAGTGAATCTAACCGGGAAATTTTCTTTGTTTTGACTGTAATATTTTGTAGATACTCTTTATCGCTCAAATCAAGAGCATTTAACGAGCTTTTTATGTAGCCGTTTAAAGTGGAATTCACATCAATAGAAGATATATCCATATTTACTGAAGATAAATTAGAAGATTTTTTTAAACTGTCAATGTAGGACGGGTAAATAATTACATCAACAGGCAGTTTATTTTTATTATTATTACCCTCATAAGAAACTGTAGCAGCTTTGGTAAAATTAATTGAATCAACGATGAATTCGCCTTTATCGGTTATTGTAGCTGTTGATAAAATGGTCGTTGAATCTTCTGCTTTAATAATAAAAGACACGGTACCATTTGTAATAGTTTCTTTTCGATCGGTTTTATTTACTTTACCCCGTACATTCATAAAAGTTTCAACAGTGTAGGCGAGGGTAATTTTTTCTTCTCCTTTTATTTGATTCCAATTAAATCTCCTCCATCCCTGGGTCATTAACAAAAGATCCAGGTGTTGTAAGGTTTTTTCTTCGCTGGTTGCAAAATAATAACCTGGGTTGTGTATGTAACCTTTTATATCTGATGTAAGTAAAAAAGAAGATGCAATATTGTCAGCGATGTTCTTCTTATTATGTATTGATGCGTCTGTTATCAATACAGATATGTCAGGAGATACAAGGCTGTCAAATCTAAAATTGTATAAATTAATACCGCGTTTTCCAGACCCAAGTTTTTTTACTTTGACTTCCGGACTTATCACTTTATGATTTGCAATGAAAGCAAGTCGCTCAGCCAGAGGTGTACCAATAGAATCAAATAAAGTAATATGAATAATACCTGCAGGAAGCCCACGTTTTAAAATAGATGCACCCGTTTCTCCTTCATTAGGCTTAAAATCTGCTTTATAGACAGGTAGCCCGTTTACATGTGCAATTAAAAAAAGCTTGCTGTATTTTTCTTTATTTATTTCATTAGTACCTAGCAAAATGAAGAGCCTTGTAGCAGAAGAATTTTGAATTTGTAAAGTGACACCTTCTTTCTTTACAATAGGTAATTTATAGTCAAACAATTTGCCGTTGATTTCTGCTTTTGCAATATATGATGTATTGCTGGATGGCTGTAGTTCGAAATAACCCATACCATCATGTTCGGAATTGAAATCAAGTACTTTACTGCCTGTGTTAGTCAAGATGCTCCCTTTTACCTTAGCAGGATAACCAAAATTGTCAACTGCCTTAAATGCCACTCTGCCTTTTATGTTTTCCACCATATCACCCCCTTCCGGGAAAAAAGATAATGTATAAGATGGCTGTGATTTTATAGTCGTCTTTTTATTATAATCTGTATTATAAATAAAGAGATTTTTTTTAAAAACGTAATTCGGATAATTTAACATCCACAAAGTATAAGCGTTTAGCGAGTAGTTTCCACTTTTTATGTCCTTGATCAAATCAATGACTCCCGCTGTACTTGAATTGTCATTCAGTTGGTACATTTTTTTTTCGACAACTGATCCAGACTCATCTACAAGATCAACATAAAGTATTTTGCTTAAAAAACTGGGTTTGGAATCAACAGTGCACCAGGCTTTGAACCAAATGGTTTCTCCAGCAACGTATTGATCTCTGTCAGTATGAATAAATACTTTTTCTTGGGGATGCTGCTCGTTCCATTGTTTCAACCCTACCAACAACCGTTGAGGAACGTCGTCCGAGGGAGGCGTAAGAAATACTAAAAGGAAAGGCAGTATAGTTAAGGTTATAAAATATTTCATTTGACTGTAAAATAATAAAGCTGGCTTAATTAAACCAGCCATAATTATACGAGTGGTAATAAATCTTAATACTTCAATACGCCATCAATAACATGGACAACCCCGTTAGTGCCTAGCATATTTGACTGCAAAATATTTACAGAAGTAGAGTTCGACCTACCTTTTATTTTTTTACCATTACCACTGGCTGTCACTGTTCTGTTGACACCTAATGCTGTCTGTGGGCTAATTCTGTCACCAAAATCATTTGAAAACAACCGGAAACTGTTGAAATAATGATAACGAACTAACGAATCCATTTGCGCAATTGGTGCAGCACTTATTGAGCTTATTGTATAACCTGCGGCACTCATTGCAGCATCCGTTGGTGCAAGAAATGTAAAAGGTCCGGTTCCTGTTAACCCTGCCCAACGACCACCCTTCATTAAAGCAGCAATAAATAAGCTATGCTGCCCGGTAGTTGAAAGCAGATTTTGAACATCCCCTTTTAAAACCGGAGGTATTTGAAATTTATTGATAATGTGTACAATACCATTCGCTATTTGGTTATCAGGACTAATCATATTGGTGCCATTTATATATGAACTATCTCCAGACGTTCCCAAAAAAATTTGTGTAGAAGCTGTATTACCAATTTGAGTGCCCCGTGCAAAACTATATTGCGCACCAAGCAAATCCCTGGTTGTAACTTTTGTGTTAAGTATATGGTATACAATTAGGTAATTAATAGCTCCTGCAGTCATTTTATTTAATGAATCTGGTGTGAGTAAAGCTGAGGTGAAAGCTTCATTAGTAGGAGCAAAAAAAGTAAAGGGCCCGGGTCCATTTATATATAATTGCAGTCCTGCCTTTTCCAACGCCCCAGAGTACATTGATAAACTAGGCTGAGATTTAAGAAAATCAGTAAAAGGAATTGCTTTAGCTGCGTTGTTGTCTTCTTTATTACAACTGATAAAAAATAAGGTTACAGATAAAAGCAAAAAGGTTATAAAAGATATACGTTTCATTTTTTCATTTATTTGTTATAAATCAAACCCAATATACCTGGGGAAAAAGTGTTAATGCCATTGCCAAATCCATATGCATATAATGTTGTACTTCTCTTGCTCAAAACGCTAAATGAAGTAATGGATAAATTAGGCCCTAAAGGAATACCAGTTCCTGTAATAATAAGCCTATACCTTAAAAAAGAATTAGTCGGTGAAATTTTTACGTTAATAAAATCAGAACCGGATTTAAAGGCAATATTTCTTGCAATGGTATCTCTTGTTACAATTGTAGAGGAAGTAGAATCTATTCTAATGAGAGATAAAGGGGGTGTTTTAGCCATCGCATTGATAAAGCGGATATTCATAAATCCGCTATCGGGTTGCGTATTAATTTTATCTTCTATGGCAAATACTGTTCTATCGACGCCTGTATCTGCTAAGGTTACTGAATAAAATTTTCCAGCGTCCGTTGCTAAAGTTCCATTGAAGAACAATACAGAATCATTGGTTGTTGCTATGTTAGGTAATGATAACCTGAAATTAGCATTTGGCGTAATAGCAGCATAATCAGGTAAATTAGCAAATGATGGAAAAAAACCAATACTACCAGATGTAGCTGCTCCATTTATTTTTACATCATTTACTTTAATCATAACGGAAGGTGTCCCTGGTGAAAGAAGTCCAAATCTTACATAAGATTTATCAGTTGGTAAATCAAACTCGATTATGCGTAATTCGTTCTTTTTACAGGCAACAAATGTTACTAATAGAAACAGCAAAAAGGAAAACAGATTTATATTTTTAAATTTCATGTCAAATTATTTAAGGTTATGGTTGGCTGAACCACATTTCGTAAGTATGATAGTCTACGTTAAGAGCTCCGATTCTGCGCAACTCTTCTAGATTCCAATCAAATTCGGAAAAATTAGTAGGTCTCCACCGGTATGCCGGTTTGGGGCCTTGGTTATTAGATGAAAATAGAGGTATTTGAAATCCTCTGTAAATCTGCATCCCGGTTTTTGAATCTGTATCAAAATAATGATATCTTCTCAAATCGCTCCAGGATTCAATCAAGTTCCAACCATAATCTCCAATATATTTCTGCAGCATAATATCAGTCAGTGTCAAATTATCAGTATTTTGTTTTACTGCACTACTTATTAGATAATCATCTTTTTGGGCTGTTGTGATTGCAGCAATTGATGGTACTGAAGTGGTATTTAAAAAATTTACAAAATCAAAATGAGCCGATATTGCATTCTTATATGTAGTAAGTGCAGTACCGCCGTCACTTTTTCTAAATGCAGCCTCAGCTTTTATAAATTGCAATTCATGATAGGTCATAATTGGGAATCTGCCTTTATTTTGCCATAGGTACTTTCCTTCTGCAGCTAAGAAATTGCTTACTCCTGGATTGATAATAGCACTATCACCATAAGGTGTGCTAACTCTTTGTCTAAAAAGTGAGCCTGAAGTTGCTGTATTATTTGGATCTCCCGAGCCAGGAATGATAGAACGATAACCACCATTTGGAGTAGGCATTGTGGATCCTGTTGTACTGGTATCAGGACTAACGGAAAGCATTCCCCTAATTCTTGGATCTCTGTCTGCAGGAACGGTACTTCCAAAAAAGTTAGTTCCATCTAATAATTGTGTAATAAATCTGCTTTGACGTCTTAAGGAAAAATTATTCCTTGCAGCGCCCATTGGGTTAGTGTCATCATTTTTATTAGCTGTATGTACAATATAAAAATTATCAGCATTGCTTGCAAAGCTCTTGTCAACAAATGAAATCACTGAATCTGCATTGTAATCTCCTTTATTTGTTTGTCGATGCCAGTTCCTGGCTAATACACCATACACGAATTTTATCCATTTCTGACGGTCGCCCTGATAAACCTGGTCGCCTCTGCTCATTGCCACCTGGTTTGTTTTACCATCTGTGCGCTGTAAATAATTTAATGAAACGCGGCATAATGAATCGACTACTTTATAAATATACTCTTGCTTGTTATAAGCAAAAGTAGTTCTGTTGTTTTCCCATGCCTGGGTATAAGGCATTTCTCCAAAGTAATCTGTAGTTTCCTGCAAACCCCAGGCTCTTAAGGCAGTTGCTGCGCCTACATAATCCCATTTTTCTTCCTTCACTCCTTTTTCAATAATTAAATTAATTGCTTCACCTTGTTGAGCATAAAAAGCCCTCCATAATTGTGTAAAGGCAGTACCCCCAGCATTGCCGGCATGTACATCCCATGCATCTCTCTCACCTGAACTGCTCCAGTTCTGTATATAATTTCCTACTGCTTGAATATCATTAGCCATCATTCTGGACATGATACCTGTTACGGGTAAGAACAAAGATGCTACATCGGGAGCCTGGGGGCTCGTAGGGTCTGAATTAACATCGAGGTATTTTTTACAACCCGAAAGTAAGCCTCCTGTAAGCGCTATTATTAATATTAGTTTGTTCAGTTTCATAAAATATTTTTTTAAAATTGTGCACGCATACCAAAATTTATACCACGGGGGGTGGCCAAATTCCCAAGATCCATTCCAATTCCTCCTATACCAGCCCGGGCAGAAGTGTTGTTTGCATTAGCTGCAGGATCAGCACCTGAGTAATTTGTAAAAATAAATAAGTCAGTTCCTGTTACAAACAATGATGCGCTCTTTACTATTTTTTGTCTTTTTAACAATGTCGTAGGTAAGCGATAAGACAAAGTAAGATCTCTCATGCGTACCCAATTCACATCTTTTTCTATAAAATCTTCAGAGACTGTGCCTGCTCCTGAACCATAATAATCCGATCTGTAAAAAGGTGTAACTATAATAGTGTTTGGAGTAGGATTGGCCGTATTCTGTAAACCATCATTGAGCACGCCCTTGATTACCCTTGGCGTTTCTCTATCAAGTGTTCGTAAACTCATTCCCCTGGTAAAAAGAAATTCTTCTGTTCCATTGTATACGTCACCGCCTTTCCTTATATCCAAATTAAAAGATAAGCTCAGATTTTTTAAGAAAGAAAATGAATTAATTAAGCCCATATTAAAATCTGATTGACGATCGCCTACAGGAGTGTAATCAAACACAAAGACTGGTAAACCTGAGGTTGGAGAGATTAATATATCCCCATTGGTATTGCGGGCATATCTGTTCGCAGAAAGCTGATAAATGTTTCCCCCTTTTGTAACATTATTACGAATATTACCGATCCAGGTATCTGAGTTATAAAAGTTCACCACATTCTCAGGCATTTCGAGAATCTTATTACGGTTACGTGCAAAATTTACAGTGATATCCCAATTTAAATTTTTAGATCTAACTGGATTACCTGTAAGTTGTACTTCAATACCACGGTTTTGTACGGTACCACCATTTACCCATTTAAGAATGGATCCTGAAACATAAGATAGTCTGAAAGCTGTTAACTGGTCTTCAACCCGGTTATCATAAACTGCAAAGTCAAAGCCGAAACGATTCTTGAAAAACTTCATTTCCATACCTGTTTCCAACTGCTTGCTAAATTCAGGACGTAAGTCAGGATTCCCTTGAGTAAAACCCGGTGTAAAGCCGCCCCCGGTGAAAGTTGAGGTATTATAGCTGCCTGATTTCACATATGCGGTTCTTGGATCTCTACCAGTTGTTGCATAATTAAACCTGGCTTTACCATAGTTAATCCAACCGGGAAATTTAATAATATCGGAGAATATTAAACTAGTACCCACAGACCAGTAAGCATAGAGTGCGTCTTTAGAATCAAAACTTAACGGGTCAACCAGGCGACTTGAACCATCCATACGTCCGGATACAGACAAATTCAACCAATTCTTATAATTTCCATTATAGGTTAAGAAGGCACCAAAACGATTATAATTTTCTGCTGTAGATTTAGAAGAGACGGTGGTCGGATCAGAATTATTAATACTAATAAAATCTGGCTGGAACATCCTCTCGCCTTTAACCGAATTTACATCGTACTTGCGGCTGTCAAATGTAAATGCACCAATTAAAGTATTACCAAGATTACCCGTTTTTTTTCTTACTGTAGCCCTGTAAGCCCCATTTAAAAGACGTTGATTTTCTCTGTATTGATTTAAAATACCACCAGAGGTACGGGACACATTACTCTCAGGATGCATGAACCAGGTACCCCGCGTATTATAATAGTCAATACCCATCAATGCATTAAGATTTAACCATTTTGTAGGATCAACACTGATTTGTACATTTCCAAAAAGCCTGTTGTTTTCATCAAAGCTCACATTTTTGTTTATATCCCAAAACGGGTTATCATCTTCAGTACCAATATCACTTCTTATATATTTACGATTTCCATTTGCATTGAGGTATTGTTTTGCGTCATCATCTGTAGGCCAAGTTAATAAACTTAATAAAAAGCCCCCTGTGCCTTTTGATGCCTTATCTGTTGTAGACTGATTATAGGCAAAGCTGTTTGTAATATTTATTTTCGGGCTTAATTTAAAGGTAGTATTCAACCGAAAGTTATAACGTTCAAACCCTGTATTAGGAACTACTCCATCTTGATTAATTACACCTGCTGTAAAACGATAAGTACTTACATCACCACCGCCATCTATTGCAAGGTTGTGTTGTTGGGTTTTACCTGCACGGAAAAAACTTCCAAGGTTATCATAACGCGGCACCCCATCTGGAATTTTTTGTCCAAAGTAAACTCTTGAGTTAGGATTAGTAATTCCAAATGTGCCTTGATCATATACTGTTTGAATTTCAGGCAAACGATATACTTTCTCTATTCTAAAAGAATTATTATAAGATAAAGTTGCCTTCCCTTTTTTTCCTTTTTTTGTTGTAATGATTACGGCTCCATTAGCGCCATCGGACCCATACAAAGAAGTGGCTTCCGGTCCTTTTAAAATCGTTACATTTTCGATGTCTTCAGGATTAATATCCATTGCCCGATTGCCAAAATCATTATTTCTGTTTTCAATGTTCACAGCGGAAGCTGGTAAACGGTCTTTCATTTCGAATGCGCTATTATCAATGATCAATCCATCAACTACAAAAATGGGCTGATTACTGCCATCAATGGAAGTTGGTCCGCGAAGTACAATACTGGCTGAAGAACCTGGCATCCCAGTTGTGGAAGTGATCATTGCACCCGGTATACGTCCTGCAAGAGAGTTAAGAAAGTTCTCTCTTCTGGTGGAAGCTATTTCATCTCCATCTACAGTAATAGCCTGGTATGTAAGCTCCCGCTTGGCTTTTTTTATACCATAAGCAGTTACTACAACTTCCCCTAATTCATTTTGAGAAGAAACAAGTTTAATGTTAAGTGTACGATCGTTTCCAACTGTTATTTCCTGACGAGTATACCCAACATAAGTAAAAATTAATACTTGTCCTTTTGTCGCAGATAAGGCAAAATAACCAGCACTATTGGTTTGTGTTTTACCATTTGTATTCCGGTTGGTTACAGTGACACCTTGTAAGGGAGAATTATCTTCCGGGTCTAATATAGTACCTGAAATCTGACCTGCTTCCCCTTGGCTTACTTGCGTCCAGCCAGGTAATGCTAAAATAATACAACATAGTGTAATTAGCAGTCGTTTACATTCATTCATACGAGCAATTTTAAATTTGATTAACGCGAATTTTTTACAATCGGTGGTTTTAGTAATGTATTTTTTATTTATAAAACTGTAATTCCGGCATCTACATAGGGTTTAAGTATTGGATCATCTGAAGCCAACTCAGTAATAAGCATATCAATTTTTTGTAACTGGCATACTTGTATGGGTTGCAGCGTATTTATTTTTTCAGATATAGTTAAACACACTGTTTTACGTGCAGAATCAATCATAGCTTTTTTCATTTGCACAACATCCCAATCTGTATCTGAAACGCCAAATTGTATATCAATAGCATTTATACCTAAAAAACAGACGTCACTTTTAATTTCTTTTATTTTAGCGATTGCATCCGCCCCAATACCAATTTTAGCATTCTTCGAAATCTTATCACCAATGGCAATCACATCAATATTCGGATGCTTTATGTATTCCATTAATACCGCAATACTGCCTGAAATAAATGTGGCGTGTAAATTTTGCGGTAATGCTTTTGCTAATTCAATAATAGTTGTGCCGCCACTTGTTAATACAAACATGCCTTCTTTAATAAGTGAAATTGCCTTTTGAGCAATAACTTTTTTATTTAAAAAAGAATAACCTGTTCTGTAGCAGAATTGCCTTTATGGAAGAATTGGATAAAGCTCCGCCGTGTACTTTTATAATTTTGCCCTCATCTGCCAACTCACCTAAGTCCCTGCGAATGGTATCATCCGATACATTTATGTCCTGGCATAAATTGACGCACAATACTTTATTATGAAGATTGACCTGGTGTAAAATATAAGCTTGTCTTTCTCTTTTAAGCATTCCGGCAGCAGATTGGTGTCAAAATAAAGTTAAAATCAGCATATAGGCGCAAAAGATATTAGTGATTAACGCAAAAGCAGCAAAATAAAATTTATTTCTTTCAAAGAGCTTAGGAGCCTAATATGACTGATTTAATAGCATAGACGCTGCTTTATAAAATATTTTCAGAGACATTAATTGTGGCCTGGTAATCATTTATTAAACTTGTTCTTCGTCAACAGTAATGGGAAGTGTTCAATTATCTCCTAAATATGACCTAGACCTATAACTTTTACCAACAATGTTACATCATAGCAAAAGCAGGTGCCTCCACAGCCTGTACTGAGGTACGAAGTATCATTATGACAAATGCGAGAGGCATTCATTTCTGCAGGCAGTATAAATATTGGAACAAAAATGCCTTGTCAATTCATTTTGTAAAATGATTTATATTAACTTTTTCTCACTCACTCAATTAAACTTTACAATCAAAATGACTCTTGCCTTTGTCATTCGTGAGCCGCAGGCGAAGATTTGATTATACATAGTCAGTGTTCATTCAAAATAAAAGCGGATGGTTCTTACCCACCATACCAAAAAGTAAGAGGGGTGAATTTTCTTATGCAGGCATGTAACAATAGAACTGAAACTGATGAAAATTTCACTTTAATATCTATCACAATAATTATTGAAACAATTCATATTTAGTTTTTGGCCGGCGATTTTCAAGCCATTGAAAACCTTTTAACTGCATTTCACCAGATGTTTTTTGCGATATAGGCCAGAGAGTTCCTTTAACTGAACTTCTGAAAACAACTTTGGATAGATCTCCTTTAGAAAAATATACATCCATTACATCACTGCTGGTTTGATTGATCCCCGTGTACGCACTATCACTATCCTGGATATAATAAACAGATTCAGCAGAACCTCTTGCACGAACAGAATCAATTACTCCATTTTTAAAAAAACCGTCCATCCTCGATGATCTTACCTGGTTATAAATATTTTTTCCGGCTTCACTTATTAAAAAACTGTTTTCAAAAACCTTTATGCGGCTTGCTTTTTTATTTTTTGTATATAAAAAAATAGTATCACCCATTATCTGGTTTTTCTTACTCCAAACTACAGGGTCTTGAAACAATTGAAAAACAGAATCTTTAAAAGAATAAAATAAACTATCGCTAACGGTTTGAACAGAATCTGAAAAGACACGAACATTTCTAAACGCTTCGAAATAGCGATTGGTGCTATCTTTTTCAGGAGCCTTAGCTCCTTGTTTGGAAATTTTTTGTAAGCTGTCAGGTATTTTGAATAGGTCAGTAAGCCTTGCTGAGAACAACGTATCTGCTGTTACATAAATAGAATCTTTCTCCTGCTTAATGATCATTAAAGGCTTCCGGGTTGCCAAGTAAGCTTCTGTTTTTTTATTGGCAAATATTTCATTGGCTAAAATAGAAACACCTTGTTTTTTATCAATTAATACACCGTTGCCTCTTATTTGAGAGATGCCTGATAAATCATCACTTGCTATCTCATTGCCTTCAATAAAAATATCACCATCAATTATTGTGGTGCGTTGGGTAAATTCAGCATTGCCATTTTTTAAATCATAGTAACCTTCTTTGGTTCGTATGGTGCGGTTACTGCTATCTCGGTAGAATGTTTCTGCAATGAAACGTGCGGATTGCGTTTCCGTATTATAAATTAATGAATCTGTTTTTAGATAATGTGCAGGATCTTTCAGCTCAACATTCTTTTTAAAATAAACATCGCGTATATCAGCATAATAAATTCCTTCTTTACTTGTGATGACTGATTGTTTATTTACAACTTTACCGCCATTAAAATAAGTTCCTATCTGATTGGCGAGGTCATATTCCAGATCATTGGTAGTTAATGTGCCGTGCCCGTCAGTAAGCCTAACAGCTCCTTTCAAATATGCCATTCTTTTATCCGTTAAGTACCGCAGGTAATTTGCATATACATGTGCAGTATCGCTATCATTAATGTGCACATTACCAAAAGCTTCAAACACATTTGTTTTTTCATTCACAACGCAACTGTCACAATAAAATAGGGCAGTACCTTGTCGTAATCTTACAGTACCAGCAAGGATCAGCAGTTCAGTTCCATTAGGCAGGCGCT
>MWVX01000325.1_pt1 | contig 14254 bp, 13 predicted proteins | sample 1047311 | NCBI WGS metagenome assembly MWVX01 (sample SAMN06349984, study PRJNA376086) | soil metagenome | isolation source: MtG-4 sample Antarctic (ecotone) soil | place: Antarctica | collected 2015-01-13 | reverse complement strand
ATTTCCATCGCTGTCGGCATTAAGCTATGAGCCGTAAAAAATGAATTGCCAACTAACTTTTTTATCGTTAATCCTTCTTCGGTTATAGTTGCTTCACCGTTTTTTATTTCGACCGATAAATCTTTTGTAGACGGCACACTAACACCGGTAATCTCTTTGTTTAATTCATAATGTATAGGTGTCATGTCAGCTTTCATCTGCAGTTCACCTTTCACAATTGAATTGCTGCCACGGTCTAATTCTTTTGAACTTGAATTAATGACTAATGAATTTCCGGACTTTGCAATAGTGTAGTTTTCTTCGCCTATCAGGAACTGTCTTCTGTGTACCAGATAGGTTCCCTGTTCAACAATTGTTGTAGTATCTTGTGTGTATGCAAGGCAATAAACTTGCAGAGAAAAACAAATTAATATAATTTTTTTCATCATTGTTGAAAGGAGTTTGAGTAGTAGTGCTTGTTTTATCCTGGTTTATTTTTTAAATAAAATATCAGCTACCCCTTGTGCAAGAGAGATTGTTTTCGTGGGTCCTGAATTTGTCAAAATTACAATAGCAGTATTATCATCCGGAAATCGGCAATAAATTGTTCGGAATCCTTGTAAACTGCCCGTATGAAAAACTAATTTTCTATTTTTGTAGGAGCTTACTGTCCAACCATAACCATAGGATGGCGGACTATCTGCATTTGTAAAGTTGACTTCTTTGCCATTTACTACATCTTTCCACATTTGCTGCCAATTTTCCTTTGATAAAATTTGATTAGTCTGAATTAACATTTCCCATTTCATCATATCAGTGATTGTGGAGAAAAAGGCACCACTCGGACGCAAAGCAATATTATTTTCTGCATTCAGGATGGTATCCCCACCTAACCGAACGTAGCCATCTGCCCTATTTGGCACAATAACATCTAACGAAGTAGTTTGTGTATTTAAAAGCCCATGTTCATAAAATATTGCTTTCATATATTTCGAAAAAGACTGTCTGCTTACTTGCCGTATGATATCTGCAAGAATAAAATAGCCGAGATTACAGTATTGCCAATTTGTTCCTGTTGCAAAAACTAATGTGTCCTTGTAAGCTTCCCTTATCAAAAAAGAATCGGGCTGCACCTTCATTTCCTGGTAGGCGGGAGACTCCCGCTGCAAACCCGATGTGTGATTTAATAAATGACGAATAGTAATTTTATTCCAGGCTGCAGGGGCATCTTTGTAAAACTTAATTACTTTATCAGTCAATTTCAGTTTGCCTTCCTGAACTAACGTCATAATACCTGTTGCAACCATCTGCTTGCTTACAGAAGCTAACTTATATACTGTATTTTCCGTTGCAGGCACATTGTGTTCCAAATTTGCAAATCCATACCCTTTTGCTTTCATCAATTTCCCATTCTTAATTATGCCAATTGACAATCCAACGATTCTTTGTTCTTTGATTAGTTTTTCAAGAAATCTATCTATGCTATCCTGTTGCGCATTTACAAATGTTGAGATTAGTAAAAATGAAATGGAAATAAGTGATTTCATTTCGTTTAAATATTTATATAATTGCTGATAAGATTTTCGATATAATATTTAATCCTCTAAAGATTTAAGCACTAAAAAGACTTTTTTCATATTGGTAATAAGTTATAAAAAATTATACAATGAAAATATTTATCCGATCCTGATTAAAGAATTACTTATAAACATCACTGCTATACCCATTACTTTTGGCCTTAGTTAATCCTCCAATGGCAGGCGGTAGCTTTTCCGGCTCTAAATGCAAACTAAATACATTTTCATTTTTTTTTATCAGACCTGAAAATAAAAAAAAAATTATTTTGGTTATTAATTGTTTCATATGGTAAGAAAATACAAGTGACAGATGTTCTAATTATTGTTTATTTTTCATTTTAATAAATCAGCCAAAAAGGTTGAACGACTGCTTTTACACAATGAGCCCAGTTTCTCCTAAAATCTTATACGATCATTGTTATGGTAAATATGCTATTGCAGCTGTAAATGTATTTACCATGGAGCAGGTGCATGGTTTATTTGCAGCTGCCCATGAAACAGCAACCCCCATCATTGTGCAATTAACGCCTGCCGCCAGAAATTATGCTCATCCCCAAATGCTGATGGCTATGATAAAAGCAGCAGCAACAATTTATCCCAAAACAATTTTTGCAGTTCATTTGGATCATGGAGTGGAAGAACACATTTACGATGCGCTCAACAGTCAATACACTTCTGTAATGATAGATGCATCGCATGATGACTTTGATAACAACATCAAAAGAACAAGAGCTGTTGTTGAAAAAGCGCATCAAAAAAATATAGTGGTGGAAGCAGAGTTAGGTGTATTAAGCGGAGTAGAAGATGATCTGAGTATAGATGAAATGCATGCACGATTTACAGACCCTGCGCAGGCAAAAGAATTTGTTGATCGTACAGGCTGCGATAGTCTTGCTGTTGCAATAGGAACAAGTCACGGTGCTTATAAATTCAGTGGTGGAAAAGGATTGCAATTCGATGTGCTCCAAAAAATACAACATCAGCTTCCCGAATACCCTTTGGTATTGCATGGAAGTTCTAAAGTAAATTTAAATGATATTTTTACTATTAATCAATTTGGAGGAAAGCTGTTGGAAAATGCAAGTGGTGTTACTGATGAAGAATTAAAAAAAGCGATTGATCATGGAATATGTAAAGTAAATATTGCTACTGATTTAAGGCTGCTATGGGCTAAAGTGCACCGGAAATTTTTTTATGAGCAGCCGGATGCATTCGATCCTGCTGTGCCCGGTAAAGAATATATGAAGGCTTACAAGGAGTTTATGGCAGAACGTTTTGAAGTGCTTGGTTCAAAAGGTAAAGTTTCTTCTATCAATTTGAATTAATGATCAGAAGTGAAAAATATAAACTGGTTAGTCATGCTACAAAAGGCCTTGGTGTTTATCAAAAAATATCTTCCTCAGATGCAGGTTGGACACATCTGAATGTAGAAGCAAGACTAATGCAAAAAAATGAAGTTTGGGAGGGGGAAACAGGTGAAAACGAATATGGCTTTATTTTACTAAGTGGAAATTATTCTGTGCAAACAAACAAAGGCTCATGGCAAACAAAGAATGGAAGAAAAAATGTTTTTGAAGGCATTGCCCATACATTGTATTTACCAGCCCACACTTCTTTTTCTTTAAAAGCTGAATCAGGTATTTTGGATATTGCCACGGGCTGGTGTAAAGCAACACGGGATTTTCCAGCGCGGTTTAAAACACCAGCGGATGCAGCTATTGAAATACGTGGCGGCGATAATGCAACTAGACAAATAAACAGTTTGATAGAACCGGGATTTGGCAGCAGCCAATTAGTAGCAGTTGAAGTATATACTCCTTCCGGTAATTGGAGTTCTTTCCCGGCACATAAACATGATGAAAGAAAAGTGGATGCTAATGGTGATCTGATTGAAGCCAGTCTTGAAGAATTTTATTTTTACAAAATAGATAGGGAACATGGATATGCCATTCAGCAGGTTTATACATCCGACGCAAGCCTGAATGAAATCATGCAGGTAAGAAATAACGACATTGTAATGGTACCAAAAGGCTATCACCCGGTAGTGGCAGCTCCTGGATATAATTGTTATTATCTTAATTTTTTGGCTGGTAGCGATCAGTCATTAGCCAACACTCCAGACCCTGATCATGAATGGATATTTGATTCATGGAAAGCTAAAGATCCACGAATACCAATGGTAACTGCAGAAATGAATAAGGAATAAGCATGAAAGAAAAACAATTTGATCTGATCACCTTCGGACGTTCATCTATTGACCTGTACTCACAAAATATAGGTGCTGATTTTATTGATATAAAAGGCTTTGATGCATTTGTTGGTGGATCGCCGTTAAACATTGCAGTTGGGGCAAGCAGGCTCGGAGCAAAAGTTTCTTTACTTACCGGGGTGGGTAATGATAAGGTGGGTGATTTCATCATTAATTTTTTAAAAAAACAAAATGTAAATACGGATTCAATTGCACATATAGCAGGCGCCAGGTCAAGCGCTGTGGTATTGGGTATAGAACCACCGGACAGATTTCCACTGGTATTTTACCGTGACAATGCGGCTGACAGCCAGGTAACAATTGATCATGTGATAGCAGCAAACATTGCTAATTATAAAATATTAGAAATTTCTGCTACTGCATTAAACATTGAACCCAGTCGCAGCGCAGTATTTTATGCTGTTGAAGTAGCAGTAGAAAATAATGTTGATATAGTACTTGATATTGATTTCAGAGCAGACCAGTGGAAGGATGTGCGATCGTTTGGTTTGATGGTGAGGGCATTATTACCAAAAGTAAAAATTGCTATTGGCACAGAAGAAGAAATTCTTGCTGCCACTTTGCAAAGCGCAGAGCAGGTTAGTATAAAACACCAGCAAATTTCTGCACCCGAGATAAAAGGAGATATTGATGCATCAATCAAAAAAATAATCAAATCGGGACCGGAAGTTTTGATAGTAAAAAGAGGTTCAAAAGGCGCTACTATCTTTTATAAAAATGGAAGCCAGGAAGAAGTACCTGGGTTTCCTGTAGAAATATTAAATGTACTGGGAGCGGGGGATGCTTTTGCCAGCGGCTTTATTTATGGTTATCTGCAGGGTTGGGATTTGTATAAAGCCTGTAGATTAGGAAATGCTTCCGGTGCCTGGGTGGTGCAAAAACCTGGGTGTGCCAATGATATGCCTTATTATGATGAAGTGATGGAATTTGCTGATTCAAGAGGAGGGTTAATACCAGTGCATAAAGAAAATGTGATTACTAAGTAAAGGAGAAAAGAATGGCAACCAAAACAAAAAAACTAACGGTAGCACAGGCAACAATCGAATATCTGCAAAATCAATTTGTGGAAAGAGATGGTATAGAACAACAATTCTTTGCAGGTTGCTTTGGCATTTTTGGGCATGGAAATGTGGGTGGTATAGGCCAGGCCTTATTGCAATATCCTTCTTTTAAATACTATCAGTCACGCAATGAACAGGCTATGGTGCATGCTTCCATTGCCTATGCAAAAGTGAAAAACAGGTTGGGTGCTTTTGCATGTACTTCTTCCATTGGTCCAGGTGCTACCAATATGATTACAGGTGCTGCCACAGCTACCATCAACCGATTGCCCGTTTTGTTACTACCCGGAGATATCTTTGCAAACCGTGCTGTTGATCCTGTGTTGCAACAATTGGAAAATCAATACAGCAATGATATTTCTGTAAATGATTGCTTTAAACCGGTTTCAAAATACTGGGACCGTATCAACAGGCCGGAACAGTTGATTGCGGCTTTACCCAAAGCAATGCAAATTCTTACTTCACCATCAGAAACGGGCGCTGTTACGTTGTCTATGCCGCAAGACGTGCAGGCTGAAGCATTTGATTTTCCTGCAGATTTATTTAAGAAAAAAGTTTGGCATATTCCGAGAACACGTGCAGATAAATTATCAATACAAAAAGCAACAGAAATAATCAGCCATGCAAAACACCCTGTGATCATTGCAGGTGGCGGGGTTATCTACAGTGATGCCTGCGCAGCATTAAAAAAACTTGTCAATAGAACTGGCATTCCTGTTGTGGAAACATATGCAGGAAAAGGTTCTCTGCGTTATGATGAACCCCAGAACTTAGGCGCAGCAGGTGTTACAGGCACACCAGGCGCTATTGCTGTATGTGGTCAGGCAGATGTTGTGATTGGTATTGGTACCCGCTACAGTGATTTTACTTCTGTTTCACAATCTGCTTTTCAAAATGCGGATGTTCAATTTATCAATATCAATATTTCGGAGTTTGATTCCTTTAAACAAGGAGCATTACCGGTAGTGGGCGATGCAAGAGAAACGATAATTGAACTGGATAAGATATTAAACACTTATAAAGTTGCAGATAAATATTCTTCAACAATAAATAAATATATTGCTGATTGGAATAAAACAGTGGATAAAATTTATTCGCTTTCTCATGGTGTGCCGGTAAGTCAGGGCGAAGTGATCGGAGCAGTAAATAATTTTTCTTCAGCAAAAGATATTGTTGTTTGTGCTGCAGGTAGTTTACCTGCAGACCTGCATAAATTATGGCGCACACAGGATTGTAAAGGTTTCCATCTTGAATATGGATATTCCTGCATGGGATATGAAATTGCAGGTGGATTGGGAGCTAAGATGGCTGATCCTTCCCGTGAGGTGTATGTAATGGTGGGCGATGGAAGTTATCTTATGATGTCAGCGGAGATTGTAACCTCTATACAGGAAGGTTATAAGCTTACTATTATTTTAATTAATAATAATGGTTTTGCGAGTATTGGTGGGTTATCAAATGCTTTAGGTACAAAAGGCTTTGGCACCGAATATAAATTCAGGAATAAAGAAACAGGTCAGCTTGATGGAAAAACTTTACCCGTTGATCTGGCTACTAATGCAGAAAGTTTGGGAGCTATTGTTTTACGTACAAAAACAATTGATGATTTTAAAGCAGCTCTTGGAAAAGCAAAACAAACTGAACGCACAACAGTGATTTATATTGAAACAGACCGTGAGCAAAGAGTGGGAGGGTATACATGGTGGGATGTGCCTGTTGCTGAAGTATCCACTATATCATCAGTGGATGAAAGTTTTGAAAAATTAAAAGACAATAAGAAAAAACAACGTCACCATCTTTAACAACCAAAAAACGAAAAGATGAATATTTCACTCTTCAGCTTCATCGCTTTCACACTGCTTGTGGGGTTTTACACCTGGTATAAACTCAGGAAAGCGAATTTTGAAACAGCATCAGGATATTTTCTTGGCGGCAGAACATTAAGCGCTTCTTTAATTGCTGTTTCTATGTTGCTTACCAACATATCAACCGAGCACCTGGTAGGGATGAATGGTTCTTCATACAAAAATGGATTTATTGTAATGGCCTGGGAAGTAACATCTGCTATTGCACTCGTTATCGGAGCTTTGTATTTTATTCCCCGTTATTTAAAAATGGGACTGACTACAATCCCTCAGTACCTGGAATTACGTTTTGATAAAACTACACATACCATAGTCAATCTTTTATTGCTTGTGTCTTTTGTCGTCACGCTTCTACCTATTGTTCTTTATACCGGTGCTTTGAATATGGAAACCCTGTTTGATGTTTCAGAAAAACTTCAAATAAGTAAAGATTTGTCATTGCTTTATTTGATCATTGCAATTGGAGTTTTAGGATCGGTCTATGCCATATTCGGAGGTTTAAAAGCCATTGCTTATTCAGATCTGATTTATGGCATTGGATTATTCGTGGGCGGTCTGATTATCCCTATTCTGGCATTATGGAATATTGGTGATCATAATATTGCCACCGGCCTTACCCGGGTTTATGACGCTGCGCCTGAAAAATTTAATTCTATCGGCAGTAAAGATTCTGTTCTGCCATTTGGCACCTTATTCACCGGTTTGGTCATCAACCAGATCTATTTCTGGTGTATGAACCAGGTAATAGTGCAAAGAGCTTTAGGCGCCGCTAATTTAAAAGAGGCACAAAAAGGTTTTTTATTGATGGGCGTCTTCAAAATACTTATGCCTATCATTATTGTGCTGCCTGGTGTGATCGGGTATTATTATTTCAGGGATTCTTTGTACGATAACCAGGACACCATTTATCCCAATCTGGTTAAAAAAGTATTGCCTGTTTCAATGGTAGGTTTTTTTGCTGCCGTAGTAATGGGCACAGTTTTAAGTACGCTGAATGCAGTATTAAACAGTGCCGCCACATTGTTTAGTCTTGGCGTGTATAAGCGTCAGATAAATCCTGCTGCAAGTGAAAAAAGGCTGGTGAAAATAGGTAAATGGACTACAGTCATCATGGCTGTATTTTCCATCATTGTAGCACCCCTTGTTGCTAAAGCACCGGAAGGTTTGTATCAACTGCTTCAACAATTGAACGGCATATTTTTCATTCCAATTGCTTCTATTTTGATCGGAGGTTTTTTTATCAAAAGCATTTCAGCTACCGGTGCAAAGGTGGCGGTTTTTACAGGTTTATTGTTTTATATCATTACCACGTTTATCTTAAAAGTAGATATACATTTTGTGCATGTATGGGGAATTGAGTTTGTGCTAAACATGCTTGTCATGCTGATTGTATCAGCCATCTATAAAAACAAAAATCCATATACGCCGACTCATACAGGCGAAGTGAATATTACACCCTGGAAATATGCCAAACCTGTTGGTTTTTCGCTCATTATTATTACTATATTGGTTTATATATTATTAAGTTGAAAAACCAATCTTGTATTTAAAATCTGATAAAGTATTCAATCACGCAAATTCAAATAATGATTAAAATAGCTAATGCACCTTGCTCCTGGGGTGCGCTGGAGTTTGATTTAGAAGAGAAATCGCAACAGCTGGGTTATGATCAGGTTTTGGATGAAATCAAAGAGACAGGTTATGAAGGCACAGAACTCGGGGACTGGGGCTTTATGCCTACAGATCCTGCTCATTTAAAAAAGGAGATCAAAAAAAGAGGATTAGAATTATTAGGTGCATTTGTACCGGTGGCTCTTGTGGACGAAAAATCACATCAATCAGGCATTGACGCTGCAGTGAAAGTAGCCGGGCTAATGTATGATGCAGGGTATAAGCATGCATTAATCGTTTTGGCAGATGATAATGGATCAATAGAAGAACGCACTCAGAATGCTGGACGGATCAATTCTTCCATGACGCTTACAAATGATCAATGGAGAGTATATGCTGAAGGGGCCGAAAAAATTGCATCAGCAGTGAAAGAAAAATATAGTTTGCGAACAGTATTTCATCATCACTGTGCAGGCTATGTGGAAACACCTGGAGAAGTAGATAAGCTACTGTCCTTAACTGATTCGAAACTGCTTGGGTTATGTCTTGATATGGGGCATTATGCTTTCGGTGGGGGAGACCCTGTTGAAGCTTTAAAAATATATTCTGACCGGATATGGCATGTGCATTTCAAAGATTACAATCCAAAAGCGGCAAAAGAATCTGCAGAAGCCAACGGCAATTATTTTGATGCCCTGAAGAGGGGTGTTTTTTGTGAACTGGGAAAAGGCGTTGTAGATTTTGGCTCCATTGTAAAAGAATTAAAGAAGCTGAATTATAATGATTGGATAGTAGTGGAGCAGGATATTTTACCTGGCATGGGCAATCCGAAATTTTGTGCACAGGCTAATAGAAATTATTTAAAATCACTGGGGTTATAATTATATTAAAGCATGAAAAAATTGAATGTTGGCATTGCCGGCTTAGGCAGGATCGGTAAGATTCATTTGGCTAATCTGATGAACACTTCACAGGTTAATGTTGTGGCAGCTATGGATCCTATGGAGGATTGTCTGCAGCATGCAAAGGACCTGCAAATAAATTTTACAACTATAAGTTTTGAAGAGCTTATCAATCATGTTGAAGTGGACACTGTTGTTATTTGCTCACCAACAAACACTCATGCAGACTATGTGGAAATGGCAGCAAAAGCAGGCAAAAATATTTTTTGCGAAAAACCCCTTGACCTCTCACTTGAAAGAGTGGTAGAGGTATTGAAGGTGGTGAAACAAAGCGGTACAAAACTAATGTTGGGTTTTAACAGAAGGTTCGATCCTGAATTTAAAAAAGTACGTGACCTAGTTAAAGAAGGAAATGTAGGAGATCCACACCTCGTAAAAATTACAAGCAGAGATCCTGGCGCACCTCCTGTAAGCTATATCAAAACTTCAGGCGGATTGTTTCTGGATATGACGATTCATGATTTTGATATGGCCCGTTTCATTGTCGGTAAAGAAATAGCAGAAGTTTTTGCTAAAGGAGCTGTATTGATTGACAGAGCAATAGGTGATGCAGGCGACATTGATACGGCTGTTGTTTTGTTAACTTATGGTGATGGCACTATGGCGGTTATTGATAACAGCAGGGAAGCGGCATATGGATACGATCAAAGGTTAGAAGTATTTGGTTCTAAGGGAATGGTGCAGGCAGAGAACAGATTTAATGATTCACATCGTGTATATAACAGACAGGGAGTACACAGCAGTTTACCTCTGCACTTTTTTTTAGAAAGATATGAAGCAGCCTATCGCAATGAAATGAATGAATTCATTTCCTGTGTGTTGTCAGGCGAACCCCTGCCTGTTGATGGAGAAGATGGTTTACAATCATTGGTGATTGGCCTTGCAGCAATCAGATCTTTAAAGGAAAACCGCCCTGTTAAAATATCTGAAATATCTTATTAGAGAGCTTAATTTTTAATTGACAGTTTAAAGAAAATTTTACTACTTGAAAACAATTTTTTATTGTTGTTTCATTCTTTTATATGCTTTTGATTTAAATGCACAGATCAAAATTCATGCACATAATGATTACGAGAGAAGCATTCCTTTTTATGATGCAATGCAAGCCAGGGTATATTCAATAGAAGACGATATTTTTCCTGTTGACAGTCTCTTATGTGTAGCACATCATATAGAAAAAGTAAACAGGAGTATAACATTAGATAAATTATACCTGCAGCCTTTGATAAAATACTATTTATCAGCAACCTCTTCCTATTCTCCTGTGTTAATGATCGACATCAAACAAGACCATAATGCGGCATTAAAACTATTGCAAAATAAATTAGCGAAAATGGAGCAGGAACTGAAGCAGAATGGCATCAATAATATGCCGCTCTTTGTAATCAGTGGTGATCGTCCTGAACCTTCTTCATTCAATCTTTTTCCCTATTATATTCAATTTGATGGCAGACCTGATGGAGTATATAGTGATGAAGCATTAAAAAAAATAGCTTTTATCAGTAATGCATTTTCAAAATACAGCAAATGGACAGGCAATGGAAGGTTGTCTTCAAATGATAGAGCCAATATAAAAAAACTGGCTCATCAGGTTCATAACCAGGGTAAACTACTGAGGCTATGGGCCATACCAGATACGCCCAAATCATGGAAAAAATTATATAAGCTTGGAGTAGACATTATCAATACAGACTACCCTTTGGAAAGTAGCAGATACTTCAATAAAAAACGCAATGAATAATATTCAAACAACAAAACTACAAGCTGTGATAAAAAATTTTCAGAGCCTTTTGATCTTAATATTCCTGTACCAAACATTATCGCCATGATCCTGCAAAGCAATTTTCCCTTTTTTGAAAGTGCCAAACCCCGGCATGTCTTTAAATTTGGAGTTAGCTATCATAGTCCTCCAGGCATCATCCCAGATTGTTGTATTGACCACTTCGGTTCCATTCAAAAAAAATCGTAAAGAACCATTATTTGATAAAATTTCAGCTGTGTTCCATTCTCCTGCAGGTTTTACTGTTTCCTGCGAAACAGAAATAAGGTCGTACAGATCACCTGCGCGGTGCTTTTTAATTTTTGCATCAGGATGTCCGGCATTATCCAGCACCTGCATTTCAGGTCCTGTATTATAAGTGTTTTTGTATGTGGCCGGATCTTCCTTCACATAAAAAATAATACCACTGTTACCATTGGGAGCAACCTTCCAGTCCAATTTTAAATGAAAGTTTTCAAACTCATCGTTCGTAACTATATCACCTCCTTCTGCCTGCGCATTTTTTTTGGCATCAGCATCAAAATGCAATGTGCCGTTTTCAGCCTTCCATGCATTGCCGGCTTTTTGTTTTCCGTAGGCATGCCATCCTGTTGTTGTTTTGCCATCAAAGAGCAACCGCCAACCTTCCTTTTGCTCCTGTTCTGATAATACTGTTTCATTGTTTGCCATACTTGATATTTTTGTAGAATTGCAAGCAGTCAATGTGAAAACTATTGCGAGTATAAGAAGTTTTTGCATGATTATTATTTTAAAGAAAGTACATATTTTACCATTGCTTTTGCATCGGCTTCAGAAACGTCCGGATGGGGTGTCATTGGTACAGAACCCCAGTTTCCGGAACCCCCTGTGATTATTTTTTTGGAAACAGAATCGATTACTGCATCATTGTCAGGATACTTTGCCGCTACTGCTTCATAAGGAGGACCTGTAGAAGCATCTACCACTTTGTGACAGGTTAAACAATCACTTTGTGCAATTAACTCAAGCCCTCTGGTAACTTCAGGGTCTTCGGCAGTTGCTGTTTTTTCTGCTTCAGGAACATCAACCTTTTTTTCTGAATTATCATTACTGTTACAGGCAAGGATAACGCCGATAACACAAAGGAGTATGATCGTTTTTTTCATGAGCTTTTATTTAATAACATTATTATCAATTCCTAAAACAGATTTATTATAGGCATCATCACTACCGGTATTAGCAAAATCGTCAAATGCCTTATCGGTAACACGAATGATATGATCTTTAATAAAAACAGCTCCCTCTTTAGCGCCGTCTTCAGGATGTTTGAGGCAGCATTCCCATTCCATCACAGCCCAGCCCGCAAAATCATATTGCGTCAGTTTACTAAAGATAGCTTTAAAATCAACCTGACCATCGCCCGGCGATCTGTATCTGCCTGCACGGTTCAGCCAGCTTTGATAACCACCAAATGTTCCTTGTTTTCCTGTGCTGTTGAATTCCGCATCTTTTACATGAAAGGCTTTTATTCTTTGGTGGTAATGATCTATGTATGCGAGGTAGTCTAATTGTTGTAATACAAAATGTGATGGATCATACAACAGGCAGGCCCGTGGGTGATTTGAAACTTTTTCGAGAAACATTTCATAAGTAATGCCATCAAAGAGATCTTCTCCGGGATGCACTTCGTAGCAAAGATCAATACCGTGTTCTTCGAAAACATCTAAGATCGGCAACCAGCGTTTGGCCAGTTCAGTAAAGCCCGCATTTACTAACCCTTCGGGTCGCTGAGGCCAGGGATGAAATGTATGCCATAATAAAGAACCGCTGAAAGTAGCGCATGCATTTAAGCCTAAATTTTGAGATGCTTTCGCGGCATATTTTAATTGCTGTACCGCCCACTCAGTTCTTGCTTTTGCATTGCCACGTACATTTTTCGGTGCAAAACCATCAAACAAAACATCATAAGCAGGATGCACTGCTACTAACTGACCTTGCAGGTGCGTTGATAGTTCAGTGATTTCTAATCCACAACTATTCACTAACCCTTTCAATTCATCGGCATAGGTTTTACTTTCTGAAGCTTTCTGCAAATCTATACAACGGGGATCTGTTGATGGAACCTGCACTCCAATGAAGCCCAGGCTATTTGCCCATTTACAAATAGTTTCTAAATTATTAAAAGGCTCCTTATCACTAAGAAACTGTGCCAAAAAAATGCCCGGCCCTTTTATTGTTTTCATGCTTAGATGAGAAATTTAGATGTTGGATGACAGATGACCAGATGACAGTCGCGTACTTCCTCCTTGCTATTTCCTACTTGCTTCTTGCCCATTCACTAATTCATACTACAAAATCAGTCCACTTTTTATCTGATTCGTTAGAGGCCACTACAGCATCTATAAATGCCATACCACGAATGCCTTCATCTACTTTTGGAAAATCCATTGCTTCCTTTGAAGGCTCTTTACCTTCTATGCGTGCCTGCAACGATAGAGCAAAATTCCTATAGATATTTCCAAACGCTTCGAGGTACCCTTCCGGATGGCCGCCAGGTGTTCTGCAGTTTTGTGTTGCAAAAGATGACAGCACATTTGTGTAATTGCTTCCTGCTCTTAGAATTTGCGCTGGCCCATCAAGCCATTTCACTATAAGCGTGTTGGGTTCCATTTGTTCCCATTCTACACCGCCCTTTTCACCATAGATTCTGATCTTCAGAGCATTTTCTTCTCCTGCTGCTATTTGAGATGCGATCAACACTCCAACAGCACCATTATCAAATCGCAACAACACAGAACCATCATCATCCAATGCACGACCTTCTACCATTGTATTTAAATCTGCACAAAGCTTTTCTATTTTTAATCCTGAAATATATTCCGCTAAATGAGCTGCATGCGTTCCAATATCGCCCATGCTACCACTCTTGCCGGATTTTTTTGGATCGGTTCTCCATGCTGCTTGGGCATTGCCTTCTCTTTCAGAAAGCTTGCTAAGCCAGCCCTGCGGATATTCCACAATGATCTTTCTGATCTTTCCAAGTTCTCCATTTTGAACCATGTGCCTGGCTTGTTTTACCATTGGGTAACCTGAATAAGTATGCGTCAGACAAAGCATTAAACCAGTTTCATCAACTTTCTTTTTTAATTCTTTTGCTTCATCTAAAGTAAAAGTCATGGGCTTTTCGAGCAC
>MWVX01000324.1_pt1 | contig 14265 bp, 14 predicted proteins | sample 1047311 | NCBI WGS metagenome assembly MWVX01 (sample SAMN06349984, study PRJNA376086) | soil metagenome | isolation source: MtG-4 sample Antarctic (ecotone) soil | place: Antarctica | collected 2015-01-13 | reverse complement strand
AAGTTATATGCAGGCGCTAAGCAAATTTAAAAAAGGCGATAAAACGGTTATTAGCTTTAAACGCGGGACTGATACGCTTTCAGCAGATGTAGAGTTTTAATTATCTTTCAATTTTCAAACCGCTTATGAAACTTGTCCTGGATTTTAAAGGTCTTACAGATAATTTTTTTGAAGACACCAGGCTGTTAGGCATTATGGCGCCAGTAAAAGATTACCTGTTTTGTTGGCAACTCAATAATTTATTGGGCGTTGACTTTAGGATCAACAACGAGATAGAGATTCAGCTAACAAAAAAAAACCGTCATTATTTTTTTGCAATTTACGAATTTGCAGAAACGCAAACTTCGCTTATTCACTATTTATACAATAATCAATTCGATGGTGAATATCTTTTACCGGAATTTAAGCATCTTGATTTTTTATGGTTGTTAAAAGGCGATACCGTTGCGGATGAAATGATTCAGCACATGATTGAATCTATACGAAAAATAAAAGGGGTGCAATTGGTTTCGGAATTAAGCAATGAAAAGATCCGGAATAAAGAGCACCTGGTTTTTTGATGTTAATTTAGTTCTTTCAATCATTCCTAAATTATAAGTTTATGTGGCAGGAAGAAAATAATTCATTGTATCGCAAATACACTTTTAAAAACTTCAGCGAAGCTTTTGCGTTTATGACAAGAGTAGCGTTGGCAGCAGAAAAAATGGATCACCATCCAAAGTGGACCAATGTATGGAATACGGTAGAATTGTGGCTTTCAACCCACGATGCAGGAAATACCGTCACAGAAAAAGATAGAGCCTTAGCAAAAAAAATTGACGGATTGGTATGAACCAGGTCGCTGAGAAAATTTTAATGGTACGCCCTGCGGCCTTTGGTTTTAATACTGAAACAGCAGCTAATAATTTCTTCCAAAATAAGACCGACTTAACACAGGAACAAGTACAGCAAAAAGCCGTGCAGGAATTTGATGTGATGGTGAAAGGATTACGCAGTGAAGGAATAGAAGTGTTGGTTGTGGAGGACACCGCAACGCCACAAAAGCCTGATGCTATTTTTCCCAATAACTGGTTTAATACAACTGCCGAAGGCGTACTAAATATTTTTCCCATGTTTGCGCAAAACCGCCGCGGGGAAAAGCGGGATGATATTTTGCAACAATTGGCAAATAATTTTGCCATTGACCAGGTATATGATTGGACAGAATACGAAGCTGAAGCTAAGTATTTAGAAGGCACGGGCAGCATGATCATTGACCATCGTAATAAATTTGTTTATGCATGTATTTCACCTCGTACGCACCCGGCCGTTGTCGAAAAATTTGCAGCCGCTAACGGTTACAAAGCCATTACGTTTACAGCAGTTGATAACGAAGGACGCGAAATTTATCATACTAATGTAATGATGTGCATTGGCGAGGGCTTTGCCTTGTTTTGTCCCAAAGCAATCAGCGATGATACTGAGCGAATAGCAGTAGCGCAGTTGTTGGAAACTACCGGACATGAAAACATTTATATTACACAGGAGCAAATGAAAAGTTTTGCCGGTAATGTGTTGCATTTAAAAAATAAAAAAGGTGAATTGTTTATTGCACTGAGCGAGACAGCCTTCAATGCATTGACCCAGGAACAAAAAGAAAAACTTCAACAATACGGCAAACTATTGCCTTTCAATGTATCAACCATAGAAAGAGTAAACGGGGGAAGTGTTCGGTGCATGATCGCGGAAATATTTCTGCGGCTAGAAATTAAATCGTAACCAGAATAGTTTTATCGCTTTTCTCAATACATACTCCAATCGGTTCCAGATGTTCCTCTAACCCATTGATTCTAAATATTTCTTTGATCTCATCAACTGCATTTGGCGCAACGGCAATCAATAAACCACCATTTGTTTGCGGATCGGGTAAGAGATTAAACGCTTCCATTACATTCACTCCTTTTGCAAACTGAACTTTTTTATTGTAGCTGTTCCAGTTTCTAAAAGTGGCATCAGGAATGGTTCGTTGCTTCAAGTATATATCCACGCCATCTATTTTTAGAATGTTGGTGTACGTTAGTTCCATGGTTACCTCGCTTCCTTCGGCCATTTCTATAAGATGGCCTAATAATCCAAAACCCGTTACATCGGTCATAGCGTTTACGCCGTCAACTTTTCCTAATGCAACACCAATACTGTTAAGCGTTGTCATATGGTTAATCAGATTTGTATAATGTTCAGGTTCTAATAATTCCCTTTTCAATGCAGTGGCTAATAAACCGGTGCCTAATGGCTTTGTTAGAAATAATAAATCTCCCTGTTTTGCACCAATATTTTTTTTTAGATTTTTTATTTCTATTCTGCCTGTTACAGCGAGCCCGTAAATAGGATCTGCAGAATCAATAGTATGCCCACCCGCCAAAGGAATTCCTGCTTTTGTACAAACAGATCGGCCACCTTCCAAAATTTGCTGTGCAATTTCAACTGGTAACTTATCAATTGGAAAACCAAGAATAGCAATTGCCATTAGCGGATTTCCACCCATTGCGTACACATCGCTAATTGCATTGGCAGCGGCAATTCTTCCAAAGTCAAAAGGATCATCTACGATTGGCAAAAAGAAATCAGTAGTAGAAATTAGAGCTTCATCCTTATTGATCTGGTACACGGCGGCATCATCACTGCTCTCATTGCCAACAAGTAGTAGATCAAAAGAAAAATTCTTTTTTGTTTGTACGATTTGTTGCAATACAGACGGAGCAATTTTGCATCCACATCCGCCACCTTTTGAAAACTGAGTAAGTTTTATTTCTGTTGACATCTATTTTCTTTTTCTAAATACGATAGTGGCGTTCGTTTGAAGGTCAGCACTGAAATTTACAGTATGCTTGTCTATACCATCTTGTACTATTAATAACCCGGTGTTTGGCGGAAGACTGCCCAAATTTTCGGCTACTAATTTTATTTCTATTAAATCGCTCATCCCTGTATGATTAACTGTTTTTTTCAAAGCTACTTCTGTAAGACGTGCATTTGAAATTACATTTTGACCATTAACATATACGCTGATCATATCACCATCCACAACGCCATTATCATAAAAAGAAAGTATTAAACTGTCGCTTGTAGTTTCTATCGTTTTCAACACCCTGTCTTTTCTTTGCCCGTACGATAACAGCGTGGGAATTACTACTACAGCATTTATTTTTTCTTCTTGCGGTTCGGTCTTTATCGCTTGTTTTTTTTCTTTTGTTTTGATCTTTACTTCTGCTGTTTTATTAGACGTTTCAGGTGTCAACGGTTGAGAATTTGCACCAATGATATTTAATTCTTTTAAATGTCCTATTAAAGCTGATTGGCTGCTATCATTATCGCGTTTTAATTGTAAGGGCCCGGATACGGCATAGTATTGTTTGGTTTTATTTGTTTGCCATTTGCCCGACAAAGAACTCAGCGTATCTTCTTGCGCACTAATAGGAAAAATACTAATTCTTTTTACACCTTTTGATGGCGATTCCGGAAAATTATTGACCATCATTTTATCGTCTTCAACAATCAACTGTTCATCTTTCATAAACGCTTTTATTTTTCGTATTCCGTAATAAAACGTATCGTTAACAACGAAGGTTGTGTAAGAATAACCGGTGATCTTTCCTTTGTATTCGCTCAAAGCTAATTGATAGTCCTGTAGCATTTTTGTAGTATCGTTATACAATGTGCCGGAATACAACCCACTTACAACCTGGGCTTTGGCGGTAACAGCAAAAAAAACTAATAGGATTGAGAAGAAAAGGTTTTTCATGCAAAGGCTTGTTTTAAGGGTAACAGATCTACATTGTAAGGAGTTACTTTTTTACAAACAATGCTGCTTAATAACGAAGGTAATCCTTCCCTGTTGTGTAATCCCTTTAGATATGTTTTGTCGTAATATTTTAATAAGATGCGAAAGCACTCTATAAGATTATTTGCTTCGAGATGAAGAATAGCATTTTTTGTTTCGAGGCCGCCAAGCCGCTTGCTGATACGTAGCATAGCTTCAGCCAATATAGTTTTATCGTAACCGCCATATTCCGATGTAATGTGTAATAATCTTTCTTCAAATGGAACGTCTAAAAAATACACTTGCGATTTCCGCATCGTTTCCCAAAGAGGTTTTGGAATATTAATTTGTCCAATGCGCTGACTTTCGTCTTCAATCCAAATAGTTTCATCTTCATTTAAAAGAGAGAATTCAAGAGCCAATAAATTTTCAAACATTTCCTGTGTGGGTTGTTTAAGCATTCCAATGCTACCGAAGGCTGACCCTTTATGCTTTGCTATTTGTTCCAAGTCAATTATAGGGTAATTTCTGTTTTTTAATTCGTGCAATAATTCTGTTTTACCTGAACCGGTATACCCGCCTAAAATATTTAGTTGGTAAGGCTTTGCAATAACTTGTAAAACATGGTTACGGTAAGATTTATAGCCACCAGCTAAAACCATTACTTTAAAGCCATATAAATCAAGCAGCCAGGCAATAGCCGCACTCCGCATTCCGCCGCGCCAGCAATAGAGAAACATTTCTAATCGGGGGTTGTCGCTTTCTGATTGCCTCGAATTTGCTATGCGTTCCACTTCTTCAACAATAGATTTCATCTTTGGGCCAAAAAAATCCAACCCGATTTTAATTGCCTGCTCCCGGCTTTGTTGTTTGTAGGAAGTGCCCACAATTTTTCGTTCTTCATCGGTAAAAAGTGGAATGTTTACAGCACCTGGCATGTGTGCATGATTATATTCACCGGGAGAACGCACATCAATGATTATTGCATTAGACGATTGGGCTAAGAATTCTTTTATTGTTGATCTGTTAATCACGGTTTACAAAGGTATTGGCCCAATATAGCAAATAAAAATGGCCCGCTATAGCGAGCCATTTTTATTAACAGAAATCATTCTTATTTAGAACTGTCGGTTTTTATTTTATTATCGTCAGCGTCATATTTTACTTTTCCATCTTCATCTTTAACCTTAATATCACCATCCTTACTTACTTTAATTTTAGTATCACCGATTTTCTTTTTCCAATCTTTTTCCATTTTATCATTGTCGGGCCAACGCTTATCATATGTAACCCAGGAATCATTATCTCCTTTATACATTATATTTCCATTATCCATCCTAGCTTCTCCTAAAGTTTCCCAATCATCGCCACCGTAAAGCCACCATGTTCTGCTATCTACATAACGCCACACAGGTTCTCCCGTTTCAGCATTCATTCTTGCGCCAGATTGGGGATCAACGTTGATTTTTATTGCTTTACCTGTACGTGCATCCAGGTAACGTCCTTCGTTGCTACCCATTTGAAAAGTATCTGCCAGGGCAGAATAATCAGTAGTGCTTGTATTTGTTGTTGTTGCCGTGTTATCGGTTGTTGTCATCGTTGTAGTATCGGCATCCGCTGTCCCATCTCCATCGTTATTGCAGGCTACAAAGCCAAGCGAAAGAGCTGCCGCACAAAAGACCAGAAATTTTGTCTTCTTCATAATATAATTTTTTGTTACAGCCTCTATTATACAAAAATGAGGCCCTTAAGGCCTCACTGATAACTAAACTTGTAGATTGGGGATTACCGGTTCATTGAGGCTAAAAATTCCTCATTATCCTTGGTTCCCCTCATGCGCTTCAATAATTCGTTCATAGCCTCTTCAGGGTTCATATCATTAAGAAATACACGTAAAAGATTCATTCTCTGCAATACATCTTTTTCCAATAACAGGTCATCGCGTCGGGTAGAGGAAGACACAAGGTCAATGGCAGGAAAAATACGTTTATTAGATAAACGACGTTCCAACTGCAATTCCATATTACCGGTTCCTTTAAATTCTTCAAATATCACTTCATCCATTTTAGAACCAGTATCAACCAATGCAGTTGCTATAATAGTGAGCGATCCACCAAACTCTACTTTACGAGCTGCGCCAAAAAACTGTTTTGGTTTTTGCATGGCATTTGCCTCTACACCACCCGATAAAACTTTGCCCGATGAAGGCGCCACCGTATTATGTGCCCGGGCTAAACGGGTAATAGAGTCTAAAAGAATAACTACATCGTGCCCGCACTCAACCAGGCGTTTTGCTTTTTGCAAGGCAATGGTAGAAACCTTTACGTGCTTTTCTGCAGGTTCATCAAATGTAGAGGCAATTACCTCGGCATTTACACTGCGTTCCATATCGGTCACCTCTTCCGGGCGTTCATCTACCAACACAATCATTAAATAACATTCCGGGTGGTTGGCGGCAATTGCATTGGCAACCGCTTTTAATAACATTGTTTTACCTGTTTTGGGCTGCGCTACAATTAATCCACGCTGACCTTTACCAATGGGGGTAAACAGGTCCATAATGCGGGTAGAATAATTATTGGCTTCTGTAAACAGGTTTAATTTTTCGAATGGAAAAAGCGGGGTAAGATAATCGAATGGCACACGGTCCCTAACCTCTTCGGGACTTTTATTATTAATGCTTTCGACTTTTAAAAGAGCAAAATATTTTTCCCCTTCCTTTGGCGGGCGAACGGAACCATAAACAGTATCTCCCGTTTTTAAACCAAATAGTTTTATTTGAGAAGGTGATACATACACATCATCTGGAGACGACAGGTAGTTGTAATCGGAAGACCGAAGAAACCCATATCCGTCTGGCATCATTTCTAAAACTCCTTCAGCAATTATAATCCCGTCAAATTCAATATTAAATGCCTGTTCGCGGCGCTGCGGATAGAACTTTCCACCCGCGGCTTGTTGGTTATTTCTATCTATGAAAGGCGAGGGCTCGGGAGGAAAAAAATCCTGTGTATTTATTGTAGATGAAGTTTCTCGTTCCTGGCCGCCACCGGCTATAGAAGTGGTAGGAGGTGTATTTTCATTGTCTTCTTCAATGGCTTCTTCTTCTGCTTCTGCGGGTTTCTTTTTTGTAGCTCTTTTCGGCCGTTCCTCCCCCTTTGCCGGTGCAGATACTTTTACCGGCCGGATGGCTTTTACTGGCTTTTTTTCTTCTGCAATAACAGCGGGAGCGTTCTCTACAATAGCTTCTTCAGTTGTGTTGGCCGTTGTAGCTTTTACAATGCGTTTACGGCGCGGTTTGTCGCCCGGCAGTGCTTTTTCTTCTGTGTTCATAACTGCTTGTTTGTCCAAAATTTTATAGATCAGTTCTTCCTTGTCCAGCGCTTTTACATTATTAATTTGTAACTCTTCAGCTATATCCAGCAATTCTGGAATAAGCAGGTCATTCAACTGCAGAATGTCGTACATAGTAAATGGTAATTTTTTAAATCACTAAACAGCACCGATCTTAAACTAATGATTGATTTTTTATTGAATGGAAACTGAAAACTGAATGTGAGTAAGAAAAAAATGAATCTCTCAACTATTTCCGTTGCAATTATAATGCTTAAATCCTAATTCCAAAAACTTTTTTGTGTTTTGGAGTCAAACTATAACAATCCCATTTTTCAAAGCTACAAAGAATATTGTGTAGCGAGCGGCATCAATTTTTAAGAGCTTTGGTTGGTCAATCACTTTTTGCTGCAACAAATAAGATTGCCCTTTTACGGACAGAAACACAAAGCCAGCATTTATTTATACAACATTCCACAACCGTTGTAAACCTGTCCATTATAAATCACTTTCACCGAATGGCTATAAATAAAATCGCTCATTCCGTCGGAGCAAAATTTATTATAAACATTAATAGTTAAGGTAGTAGAATCGGATTGCGTACTGTAAACAATACTGTCGGAATAAATTACTGGTTTCACAGCATTAAATTGTTTTGGTTGTGGCCAGTCGGCAAGGTGGAAAGCAATCTTTTTTTGTTCGTCAATTTCTATATTCCAAAAAGGCTCGTTACCAACGCCAAAAAATTCTACACCCGCTGCTTCTTTTTTTTGCCAGGCAGCGTTTTCTGTAACAGGAATTAGTTTTTGCATTGTAAAAGTCTTTCCTTCGGGCTGTAAATAAACAAGCGTATCTCCGTGCCAGGTGTACCTTGCTTTTACTGTATCGTTTTGATACAACCATATTTTTCCATCAATTGGTTGCCAGCGACCTTCCGCTTTTGATTGTTCGTTTTTACCCCATTTGTTTTCTTCCAGCCGGTAAGTAAGGTCTTGATTAAAAGAAACGGTATGTTCAATTCCTTTACAGTCTGTACAAGGAAGCATTACCTGATAAATTCCTTGCGGCCTTTTTGTATTCTGCTGAAACGTATCTAAGGTAACAGTTGTAGTATCCGCAAAACTATCATCGGAATTATTTATTGATTTTTTGTTTGAGGTAATCGAATCTCCTCCGTTATTGCAGCTTAAAGCAAAAAAGGGTACTATAAACAATAAACTTTTCATGAATTTATTAGAGGTTTAATTCAAAAATTCTGCTTATAATCTTTTATAGAAATTTAAAAAAACAGAAGGGGCCATGCTTTTCTCACTCAATGTAAAAAACCCTGACCCATCATTTTTAAAACAAACTGCTTCTCCCTGGGGTTCTTGTTTGTAGCTAAGTTTTACAGGTGTTTTTTGTAAAGCGCTTTCAATTGTTTGTCCTTTTGCAAGTTGCCAGTAATATAATTCCGCATAAGTTTTTATAATAAGCTCTTTCCGATCATTGGAAAGAGCCGCGCTAACAACTCCCGTAAACGAAAGTGTTGTAACAAATTCAGATATCATACTATTAGTGGTGCTTTGCGGAAAACTTAATTTGTACACTTTTGCAGCAGCATCTTTTTTCGTAACGATATAAATATCTTTTGTTTCATTGTCTATTAATAACGCACCCGCATCATGTGCTCCATCGGGGTAAGAAAAATTTATTTTATCCCATTTATAAACGGTATCTATTGTTGCAGCGGGTTCGGGAAACCGGTAAATATTATAATTAAGGTATTGAACGTTATTATCACCAATATCTGCAATGTATAAATAAGACGCATTGTTTGTTGGTCCGGCACCCAACGCTAAATCTTCCCAATCTCGGTTGACAGCATTTTTTATTTGTATTTTTTTTAAAAGGCTGCCATTGTATTGTAATAGTTGTATTTGTGCAGGTTTACCACCATCTTCTTCTATCCATAAAGCATCTTTATTTAATTTGCTGTCAGCTATTCCAGACACTTCATCTATCATGCCTGGTGTAATAGAGATTTGAACCGGTATAGAAGCAAATTTTGAGCTATCGGAAGTTGTGTTACTTTTTTTACAAGCTGTTAGTAAGAAGAAGCTAATAACAATAAAAATTATATTGTTCAAGCGGATGGTTTGAATAAATGAAGAAGTATTAGAAACACAATGTATTAAAAATTTTGCAGGTTTATTTTATGAATAAAAAAAGTCCTGCAACCAGTAGGACTCCTTAAAAAAGATTTATAAATTTTTAATCAAGCACCTTTACACCACTTGCTACAAACTGCACCTCTTTTTCAGAACCTTTTATTTTTTTGATGTCGGCTTTATTTTTACCCGCATCCTCTGCCAAATGTTTTCTTTTTTCTTCTGAAACTTCTTTAATGCTGGCCGTTCCTTCAATTACTACAGTTTTACCTGTAAGGTTTTCCGGCATAAAAAAACCATGATCTTTTGATTTGACCATTAAACTTGTTCCGTCAGCTTTTTCAATCCTGATCCAGCAGCCCATTGCTTTACATACCTCTTTCACCTTGCCTGTCACCTTCCCTTCAAAAAAGCCATTCGTCATCTTAGCCTGCAGATCGTCCGGTGATACAGCATCACCGTTTTCAGTAATAACAGCGCCATATACAACGCCTTTTTCGGCAGGCTTAATATCACTTGCTTCCTGGGCTGCAGCAGTAAAGACAATGAATACTAAAGAAGCGCAAAGAAATTTTTTCATGATTAAATTTTATTGGTCAAAGATAACATCAGAGTAAAAGGATTTATACAAATGTCAGTTTTTAGGTTTTTTTAAATTCATTTCTAAATAAAATATTTTTAAGCCTAAATAACTTAGGATTTTTTTGCTAAAATCGTTAGCTTTGACGCGTAAGAAAATTTAATAAGAGATAAGCTAAAACTGTAATTTTAAGCCTCATTCTCCAAAAAATTCAAATTATAAATATGTCAACTCCTGAAAAATTAAAAGCATTAAAGCTTACCATGGATAAGATAGATAAAGACTTTGGTAAGGGCAGTGTAATGATGATGAATGAAAAAGGCGAACAAACACAGGAGGTTATTTCTACCGGATCTATAGGGTTAGATTCTGCTTTAGGAATAGGCGGTTTGCCCAAAGGAAGGGTTGTAGAAATTTATGGCCCCGAAAGTTCCGGTAAGACCACTATTGCTACACATGTTATTGCAGAGGCTCAAAAAAAAGGGGGGATGTGTGCTTTCATTGACGCTGAACACGCTTTTGATAGTTCCTATGCCCAAAAATTAGGCGTTGATATTGATAATTTGTTGATCTCACAGCCCGACTATGGCGAACAGGCATTGGAAATCGCTGACCGTTTAATTCTTTCCGGTGCGTTAGATGTAGTTGTAATTGACTCTGTTGCAGCTTTAGTTCCAAAGAGTGAATTGGAAGGCGAAATGGGCGATTCAAAAATGGGTCTTCATGCCAGGTTAATGTCACAGGCTTTACGTAAGCTTACAGCAACCATTTCAAAAACAAATACCATTTGTATTTTTATTAATCAGATGCGTGAAAAGATCGGGGTGATGTTTGGTAACCCTGAAACTACAACTGGTGGTAATGCATTAAAGTTTTACGCCTCTGTACGTCTCGATATTCGACGTATGGCGCAAATCAAGGACGGCGAAGAAGCGGTAGGTAACCGGGTTAAAGTAAAGGTGGTTAAGAATAAAGTGGCACCTCCTTTTCGCACTGCGGAATTCGACATCATTTTTGGGGAAGGCATTTCTAAGGTTGGCGAAATTTTAGATACTGGCGTAGAAATGGGCATTGTGCAAAAAAGCGGTAGCTGGTTTAGTTATAATACAGATAAACTTGGGCAGGGACGTGAAGGGGTAAAGACTTTATTAAGAGATAATCCTGCACTTGCAGATGAGATCGAAGGAAAAATTCGTGAAAAGATCAAGGAATTGCAAGTCACTTAGCTCTGGAATTGAAGAATGCCTATAAGTAAAAAAGAAAAGCCTGTTGTTCTTACCAACAGGCTTTATTGCATTAGATGTAATTAAAGATCAATGCGGTGGCTTTAAAAGGAAAGTGGAAAAATAAGGTTCAAAGATATAATGGATGGTTTTTCTTAATATTTTGCAAGACTAAGAGTACCCGCAAAAGACAAAAACGCTGCCATATATGTAATTAATTGTCTTTAAGCTGATTATATAAATTAAATATTCCTGAGAAGTCTTTTAACCCTGCTTTATTTATTTAAACGTCTATAAAAAAACCGACAATTTTAAAGCGATTATAATTTTTTGCAGCTTATGCTTTTTAATTTTATAAAAGATGCCTTTCACATTAGAAGCTCCATATAAGCCTGCAGGTGATCAACCTTCCGCTATACAAAATCTGACCGAAGGAATTTTAAATGGCTACACGAACCAGGTTTTGCTAGGTGTCACGGGGTCAGGAAAAACGTTTACAATGGCCAATGTCATTCAAAATGTACAAAGGCCCACACTTGTTTTAACCCATAATAAAACATTAGTTGCTCAGTTGTATGGGGAGTTCAAGCAGTTTTTTCCAAATAACGCGGTTGAGTATTTTGTTTCTTATTATGACTATTACCAGCCAGAGGCTTATATGCCAACCAGCGATACGTACATTGAAAAAGACCTGAATATTAATGAGGAGTTAGACAAGTTGCGGTTGCGGGCTACAACAAGCCTGTTATCGGGTCGCCGGGATATTATTGTTGTGGCAAGTGTAAGCTGCATTTATGGTATGGGAAACCCAACCGATTACGAAAATGGTATTATCCGTATTGGAAGAGGTGAAAAAATTTCACGGCAGAATTTTCTTCATTCTCTTGTTGGCGCCCTATATAATAGAACAACCATTGAATTTACCCGGGGTAGTTTTCGGGTGAAAGGAGATACGGTTGACATCAATCTTCCGTATTTGGAAGTAGGTTACCGCGTAACTTTTTTTGGCGATGAAATCGAAGACATTGAAAGCATTGAAGTACAAAATGGAAAACGAATAGCAAGGCTTGATAACGCAGCCATCTTTCCCGCAAATTTATACGTAGCGCCTAAAGACATTATGCAAAGTGTAATGTACGAGATACAGGATGAAATGCAGGCCCAGGTGGAATATTTTAAAGCTGTTGGGAAATTTATTGAAGCACAGCGATTGAAGGAAAGGGTTGAGTATGATCTGGAAATGATCCGGGAGCTTGGCTTTTGTAACGGAATAGAAAACTATTCGCGATTTTTTGACAGGCGAAAACCAGGTACCCGGCCTTTCTGCCTGCTTGATTATTTTCCTAAAGATTTTATTTGCATGGTTGATGAAAGTCACCAAACCATTCCGCAGGTAAGTGGTATGTATGGAGGTGATAGAAGCCGCAAAATGACCTTGGTTGATTACGGTTTTCGCCTGCCATCAGCTTTGGATAATCGTCCCCTTAATTTTCATGAATTTGAACACCTGATAAATCAAACCGTATATGTAACTGCAACGCCAGGTGATTATGAATTAGAAAGTACAGGCGGGTCAGTAGTGGAGCAGGTTGTTCGCCCGACTGGGTTGTTAGAGCCACCAATAGAAGTGCGTCCGAGTGTAAACCAGATTGATGATTTGTTAGAAGAAATTGATAAGCGTGTAAAGAAAGGTGATCGTGTTTTGGTTACTACACTAACCAAGCGAATGGCCGAAGAAATGGACAAATATCTAAAACGGATTGACATAAAATCCAAATATATTCACAGCGAAGTGCATACGTTAGATCGTATTGAAATTTTAAGAGATCTGCGCCTTGGAGCAATTGATGTTTTGGTTGGGGTAAATTTATTAAGAGAAGGTTTGGATCTGCCAGAAGTTTCTTTAGTTGCCATTTTAGATGCCGATAAAGAAGGTTTTTTGCGAAATGAAAGATCGTTAACCCAAACCGCAGGACGTGCCGCCCGCAACGTAGACGGACTGGTAATTTTTTATGCAGATAAGATGACCGAAAGTATGCAGCGTACTATTGATGAAACAGCCCGCCGACGAGAGAAACAAGTTGCATACAACCTGGAGCATGGGATTACTCCAACAACTGTTTTCAAATCCAAAGAGCAGATCATGGCCCAGACTTCTGTTTTAGACATTAAAGGTTACGACCCCGATTCTCCTTACGCTGTTGACGAAACCATAACAAAAGCCGCCGAAGACGCAGCGGAGTACACAACTATTCCGCAAATGGAGAAGCTGATTGGGAAAACAAAAAAAGAAATGGAAAAAGCTGCCAGGGACCTGGACTTTATGGAAGCAGCCCGCCTGCGGGATGAAATGTTTTCCTTACAAAACAAACTCGGTACTATGAAGAGTTAATTTGCCTAAAAAGCTGTCTAAAAATAATATTTGAGGATTCCAGCATTAGTTTTTCATGGCATCCCGGTTGCGTCGCACTCTTAGTACTGCAACAACTTTATTGAGCAAAAAGTCGTACGGTTGCAGCATAGTTATATACCGTGCCGATGGCACTCAGTTTATAGTAACTATGTCACCGGGTTAAAACCCGGTGTTATAAAACAAAAACGAGCCTACAGCTCCGCAAGGGAAAGAGAATGCTGCAAATAATTTTGCGTGCAGATGGGTAGCATCGATTCAATCTTGTAACAACGGATTTCAATCCGTTGCAAGACTCTAAGTAAAAATTCGTAATTCTACGAGTCTGCTCTGAGTGGTAATGCTCAATTCTTAAAATTGCGATCTATAATGATTGTTTGTTTTTAATCGGGGTATTACTTTAGTTCAGTCAATCCATCCTAAAATCCAATTTATGAAAAGACGTGCAACTAAAGTGTTGAATTTTTTTGCTTTCAATCTCTTGTTTTTTGCTTTGTATCTCAATTTTATTCACAAAGACAATACTATTGCTCCCACTATTCAGATCAGTCAATCTGCACCTGTTAGTAAAGGCACTATTTTAGTAGAACATCCGGAGCAGTATTTAAATAAAAGTACTGTTGGCAACTTTGATAACCATGCCGCTAAGGCTTCGGGTGATTAAAAACGCCATTCTAAAAAAGCAATTTTTCTTAAATTATTTAGCACAACCCCGTTAATAACGGGGTTTATTTTTGGCTTCAGTTTTCACTCATTCCTATTACTTAACT
>MWVX01000322.1_pt1 | contig 14323 bp, 14 predicted proteins | sample 1047311 | NCBI WGS metagenome assembly MWVX01 (sample SAMN06349984, study PRJNA376086) | soil metagenome | isolation source: MtG-4 sample Antarctic (ecotone) soil | place: Antarctica | collected 2015-01-13 | reverse complement strand
TTCGATCAATCGTTTTGCCGAAGCGATGACACTCTTTGCTGTGGCTTCCGCGGGCTTGTTTCCGCTGCTGCACGCCGGTCGGCCGTGGCTGCTCTACTGGATGTTTCCCTACCCAAACACGATGGGGATCTGGCCACAGTTTCGCAGCCCGTTGATGTGGGACGTGTTTGCAATTTCCACGTATGGCACCGTTTCGGCGCTCTTCTGGTTCATCGGATTGATTCCTGACTTTGCGACTCTGCGCGACCGCGCCCGCAGCAAGCCCTTTCAGATTATTTACGGGATGCTGGCCATGGGATGGCGCGGTTCCGCTCGCCACTGGCATCGCTACGAGATGGCTTACTTGCTCTTGGCCGGATTGGCGACCCCTCTTGTCCTGTCGGTGCACACGATCGTCAGTTTGGACTTCGCCGCTGGGGTTATTCCCGGCTGGCACGCCACGATCTTTCCACCTTATTTTGTCGCGGGGGCCATCTACGCCGGATTCGCCATGGTCCTGTTGCTGACCATTCCACTAAGAAGGTTTTACGGCCTCGAAGACTTCATCACCATGCGCCACATCGAGAACATGGCCAAGGTGATGCTGGCTACCGGTTTGATCGTCGCCTACGGCTACATCATGGAAGCTTTCTTCGGGTGGTACAGCGGCAACATTTACGAGCGGTTCATGATTTATAACCGTATGACCGGACCCTACAAATGGTTTTACTGGTCGCTGATCCTCTGCAATGTGCTGGCGCCGCAGATCATTTGGTTCAAACGTTTCCGCACGAATCTGGTCGTACTTTTCCTGTTGTCGATTGTCGTAAGCATTGGCATGTGGCTGGAGCGCTTCGTGATCATCGTCACCAGCTTACACAGAGATTTTCTACCCTCGTCCTGGGGGATGTACTCACCGACTGTCTGGGACTTCTCGATGTTTCTCGGCACGATCGGACTCTTTTTCGCGTTGCTGTTCCTCTTCATCAGGTTCCTCCCGATCATTTCGATTTTTGAAATGCGGACGATCCTACCTGAGGCGGAGGTTGAGGAGGAGTAATACGCGGCGAAGCAGAAGGACGGGGCGATCGGGAGAAAGGGAGACGGGGAGACGCGGGGACACGGAGACGGTGAGAAAGGGAGATGGGGTGAAGGGCGACGCGGAGATCCGGTGATAACTAGATTGATTATTGAAAAGACTTAGTGATGGCGGACGAAAAAGACAAACCGAGAAGTGGCGAGGAGTATGGAACGGACGATACGGATATCTCCGCGTCTCCCCGTGTCTCCGTGTCTCCGCGTCCCCCCATCTCCCCATCTCCCCGTCTCCCCGTCTCCCCATCTCTGTACGGGGTGATGGCCGAGTTTGACAACCCGAGTCATCTGGTTGCCGCTGCCCGGCGCACCTACGAAGCGGGTTACCGAAGAATCAATGGCTACTCGCCTTATCCGATCGAAGAATTGTGGGAAGCAATCGGTTTTCACCGCACAGGCTTGCCCATCATTGTTTTGATCGGAGGCATTATCGGCGGCCTGGGCGGATTCTTGATGCAGTACTACCTTTCAGTTTTCGACTACCCGCTCAATGTTGGTGGTAAGCCATTTAACAGTTGGCCGGCATTCGTTCCGATCACGTTTGAGATGACAATTCTGTGCGCCGCACTTGCGGCAGTGTTCGGGATGCTGGCGCTGAATAAATTGCCGCAGCCGTATCACCCTGTTTTCAATGCACCCAATTTCAAGCTCGCCACGCGCGACCATTTTTTTCTGGTGATCGAAGCCGACGATCCTAGATACGAGCACGATGACGTTGTGGAATTCCTCAAGAGTCTGGAGCCGAAAGAAGTTACGGATGTGGAAGTGTAGACCGAAGGAAGACACGGAGAGGGGGAGACGGGGAGACACGGGGACGGGGAGATGGGGTGAAGCGGAGATTCGGTGATTCGGTAGATTGAGTATTGAAGATTTAGTTGATGGCGGACCAAAAAGACAAACCGAGAAGTGGTGAGCGAGACAACCGGGATGATACGGATATTTCCCCGTCTCCCCGTCCCCCTGTCTCCCAGTCTCCCCGTCTCCCCGTCTCTCGCTGGGCGCTTCCGTGCCGCATTGTCTTTGTTCTGCTGCTCACTGTCCACTGCCTACTGTTCACTGTCAGTTGTCGCCAGGACATGCAGGATCAGCCGCGCATGAAACCGTTTCGCTCGACCACCTTCTTCCGAGACGGTATGTCGTCGCGCCCGCCCGTAACGGGAACGGTTCCGCGCGGTCACCTCAGAGCAGACAGGGAATTCTTCACTGGTAAGAAGAGCACTGCTGGAACATCAGCGCCGGCAGGGCCGCAAACTGCGACTCCACCTGGCGGAAGCGCAGCTCAGGGAATTGCCGCCTATCCCGACGACCTCGAAGAGTTCCCATTACCCATTACTCATGACGTGGTCAAACGCGGTAAAGAGCGTTACGACATCTTCTGCTCGGCATGCCACGGTATGACCGGCAATGGAGATGGAATGATCGTGAGACGTGGTTTCCGTCGCGCGGCTTCTTTTCACACCGATAGTTTGCGGCAGGCTCCGGTTGGTCATTACTTTGACGCCATCACGAATGGTTGGGGTGCCATGCCGTCGTACGCGGCCCAGATCCCTGCGCGAGATCGCTGGGCGATAGTTGCCTACATTCGAGCATTGCAATTGAGCCATCAGAATACGCAGTCGCAGACGGGGCAACCGCAGCCACCCGCCAGCCACACCGCGACGCCGAGCTCCGGAGGGCACAACTAGCGATGAATGGCGCTTACTCAGCACCACCGGAAGTCGGGCGTTGGCAGCAACGCGCGTTAGTTGTAGGCGTCGTCTTTACCTTGCTGTTAGCCGTGGGGGCGTTTCTCGATCGCGCCCAGTTTTTTCATTCGTATCTGGTGGCCTACCTGTTCTGGACCGGAATCGCACTTGGCAGTCTGGCGATCTTGCTGCTGCAACATCTGACCGGCGGCGCCTGGGGTTTGGTCATTCGCCGTGTCCTGGAGGCTGCCACACGAACTATTCCGTTAATGGCCGTGCTGTTTGTCCCGATTATCCTCGGCGCGCACCAGATTTATCCCTGGACGCATCACGAAGAGATGTCAAGAACTCCGGCGCTCGAGGAGAAGGCCCGTCTGTACCTGAATCTGCCCTTCTTTTCCCTACGCGCGGCGCTCTATTTTGCTATCTGGTTGTTGTTTGCGTACCTCCTGAACAAGTGGTCGCGGGAACAGGACCTCACTGGCGATGGTCGGTTTGCCAGACGCATGCGAATGATTAGCGCCCCGGGCCTTCTGCTCTTTGTATTGATGGTGACATTCGCTTCGGTGGACTGGGCGATGTCGCTTAATCCCGACTGGTTCTCAACAATTTACGGACTGTTGTTTGTTATATCGTGGGCGCTGAGCGCCCTCGCATTTGTAATTGCGGTGGTGTCGTTGCTCTCGAACCGCGAGCCCATGTCGCGCATAGTTAGACCAAATCACTTCCAGGATCTCGGCAAGCTGATGCTGGCTTTCGTAATGCTCTGGGCCTACTTGGCCTTCTCGCAGTTTCTTATTGTCTGGTCAGGCAATCTGCCGGAAGAGATTCAATGGTATTTGCCCAGACTTCGCGGCGGCTTGGGAGCGATTGCGGTCGGCGTCGTGTTCTTCCATTTCGCTTTTCCGTTTCTGCTATTGTTGTCGGCATCGTTGAAACGCGACGCGCGCAAGCTTCTGATGCTGGCCGGTTTGATACTCCTGATGCGCCTCATCGATCTCTTTTGGATGATTGCGCCGGAGTTCAGCCCCGAACGTTTTCATGTTAGCTGGATGGACGTTGTAGCACCGATTGGTATGGGGGGCCTCTGGTTGGCCATGTTCGCGTGGCAATTGAGTAAGCGTCAGCTAATGCCGATCAACGATCCGCAGTATGACGAATTGCTTGCGCAGTCGCAGGCGCCGGCGCACGCGGGACATTAGGCCATCTTGGGATTGGGACTTCGTTGGAGAGAGTTTGAACTAGGGAATTGTTTGGGTCGTTTGAATCATGGCAAAGCTAGGGCACAAAGGTAACGGGCATGGGCACATGACGGAAACGCCGGATGTGTCGCACGTCAGGAACGTTGACGTCACTCACGAACTAAGCGATGTCAACGTTCCTGGGATTCTCAAATTCGTGGGCGCGCTGGTCGTTATGACCGTCGTGGTCTACGTTCTGATGTGGCTACTGTTTGGTTTCTTTAATGCCCAGGAGGCCAAGAAGGAAGGCGAATCACCGCCTGGGCCCATGGCTATGACTGAACAGGAGAGTCTCCCGCCCGAGCCGAGGCTTCAGGCGGCCAGGGGTTTTGGGGTCAAGCTCGAAAACGGGGAATGGGTCAACCTCGAGAAACGAGAACCTCAAGCCGAGTATCGCGTGCTCAGGGAACAATGGGACCGCGTGCTAAAGGAAGGGCCGAAAGACAAGTCGGGAAATCCTGCCGGACTTCCCATCGAACAGGCGATGCAGAGAGTTGTGGAAGGTCAGGGCTTACCGTCACGACCGCAGCAGGGCCCTCCCCAGGAGATGACAGACTACACAATCGGTACTCCGACAGCGGCAAGCTCGGGCCGAGTTACCGAGAAGGGAAAGCAATGAGTACAGCGAGACGCGGAGACGCGGTGAAACGGGGACGCGGAGAAGTGGTGGCGTCAACTCTCGGTGTTTCCGCTTCTCCGTGTCTCCGTTTCTCCCAGTCTCCCTTTCTCCCTGTCTCCGTGTCTCCGGGTCTCCGCGTCTTCTTCACGTTAACGCTTCTGTTTACCGCTTACTGTCTACCGGCATTCAGCCAGCCCGGTGGTCCAGGGCCAAGCTCGCCGCTCTACGGCGCACGACCGCAGAGCGGCGCGGTTTCCAGTGGCCTGCCAAAAGCGCTGCGGGACGTGGGCATTGATCAGAAGCTAAACGAACAATTGCCGATGGACCTCGTGTTTCGCAATGAAAAGGGCGAGCCCGTTAAGTTGGGTGATTACTTCGGCAAGAAGCCTGTGGTGCTGTCGCTTGTCTACTACGAGTGCCCGATGCTTTGCACCCAGGTCTTGAATGGAATGGTAAGCGCTTTCAAAGTGCTTTCCTTCAAAGCTGGGGACGAATTTGATGTGGTTACCGTAAGTTTCGATCCACGTGAAACTCCAGCACTCGCTACCGCAAAGAAGAAAACCTACGTAGGTTATTTGCCGGAGGCCAAGCGCGCCCCCGCCGAGAATGGATGGCATTTCCTGACCGGCGATAGTGAAAGTATCAAGCGATTTACCGAGGCTGTCGGATTTCATTACCACTTCGACGAAGCGACGAACCAGTTTGCTCATGCCAGCGCCATCATGATCGCAACGCCGGAAGGCAAACTCGCTCGCTATTTTTACGGCATCGAGTATTCACCAAAGGATCTGCGTTTGGGGCTCGTCGAGGCTTCTCAGAATAAGATTGGCTCGCCCGTGGATCAGCTCCTGCTTTATTGCTACCACTACGATCCCGCTACCGGAAAATACGGCGCCGTAGTGATGAACATGGTCCGCCTGGGAGGCATTGCAACTCTCTTCGCCATGGTAGCGCTGTTTTTCGTAATGCGCCGCCGCAGCGCGACGCAGGTGCGTTTACGGCCGGGAGGGACCGCTTAGCGATGCAAACCTCCTGGGTTCCATTTGTGCCGCCCAGCGCTTCGACCCTTTCAGGAAAGGTTGATGCGCTCTACTTCTATCTCTCGGGCGTGACGATCTTTTTTACCTTGCTGATCTCCGGAGTCCTGATCTTCTTTGTAATCAAATACCGGCGCCGCAACCCCTACGAGATTCCGCGCCCCGTCGCCGGTTCCATCAAACTGGAAACGCTTTGGTCGGTCATACCGTTCATCATCGCGATGACCATGTTTGCCTGGGGCGCTCAAATCTACTTCGAGCAGTCGCGACCACCGAGCAATGCGGTGGAAGTCTACGTTGTCGGGAAACAGTGGATGTGGAAGATTCAGCATACGACCGGTCAGCGTGAGATAAATGAACTTCACGTTCCCGTCGGGCGCAGAATTAAGCTGGTCATGGGCACGGAAGATGTTATTCACGACTTCTTCATCCCGGCGTTTCGCATTAAGGCTGACGTCGTGCCCGGGCGGTATACGACCCTGTGGTTCGAAGCAACAAAAGCCGGTCGTTACCATCTGTTCTGCGCTGAATACTGTGGCATGAATCATTCAGGAATGATCGGCTCCGTGATCGCTATGGAGCCCAAGGACTTTGACGAATGGCTGAGTGGTAATTCAAGCCAGCAATCGCCCGCTGTCGCCGGTCAGCAAATCTACGAGACGCTTGGTTGTGCTTCGTGTCACGGGCCCACGGGCGAAGGAGGACGCGGGCCGGCGCTGGGAGGCATCTTCGGACGGCAGGTCTTTCTTAACAACGGTCAGAGCATCAAGGTAGACGAGGCATATATTCGCGAGTCAATTGTAAATCCGCAGGCGAAGTTGGTGGCGGGCTTTGGGCCCATCATGCCGACATTTCAAGGTCAGGTAAGCGAGGAGCAATTGATGCAGATTCTGGCATTCATCAAGTCGCTGCAGATTCAGACCCCCGAACCCGTGAGGGCGGCTAGTTCGGTGCCCGCGCCTTCAGCGCCGTCAGTGGCACCGGCGGCAGCGGCAACTCCCGGGACGGCCGGCAGATAGTTCTGCAGTTCGTTGATTTAGATTTACTAGAACAATGGAAACATTCGTACCTCCAGTACCATCGCGGATCAATTACATCAACGCTCAGTATGGTCTGAAGTCGTGGTTGCTCACCAAAGATCATAAGCGGATCGCGTTGCTCTATCTTGGTTCAATCAGCTTCTTCTTCTTCATCGGCGGCCTCTATGCAATGGCCATTCGCCTGGAGCTGTTGACTCCGCAAGCCGATTTGCTGCAATCGACGACCTACAACAAGGTCTTCACTCAGCACGGCATCATCATGGTCTTTTTCTTTTTGATCCCGTCAATACCGGCAACGCTGGGAAACTTCCTAGTGCCGATGATGATTGGCGCGAAGGATCTGGCTTTTCCGCGTATCAATCTGCTCAGCTGGTATATCTATATGCTGGGCGGCATTGTCACCATCTACGCCCTGCTCGCCGGCGGAGTCGACACCGGCTGGACCTTCTACACACCATTCAGCACCACGTTTTCCAACTCCTATGTAGTGGCCACAGGCCTGGGAATCTTTATTAACGGCTTCTCGTCAATTCTGACGGGCCTCAATTTCATCGTTACGATTCATACAATGCGAGCGCCAGGCATGACCTGGTTTCGTCTACCGCTCTTTATCTGGGCACACTACGCCACCAGTCTGATCATGATTTTGGGCACACCCGTAATCGCCATTACGATTCTGCTGCTGGCCTTCGAACGCGTGGCACATATTGGCATCTTCGATCCAGCGGTGGGCGGCGATCCAGTTCTGTTCCAACATCTTTTCTGGTTCTATTCCCACCCGGCTGTTTACATCATGGTGCTACCCGGCATGGGAATCATTAGCGAGTTGATCGCAAACTTCTCGCGCAAGAACATTTTCGGTTATTCCTTTGTCGCTTTTTCGAGCCTGGCTATTGCCGTGTTTGGTTTTCTTGTCTGGGGACACCACCTGTTTGTCGCGAGCCAATCCGTCTACGCTGGAATGATCTTTTCATTCCTGAGTTTCGCGGTTGCGATTCCCTCGGCGATTAAAGTCTTCAACTGGACCGCAACACTCTACAAAGCCTCGATTTCCTACGACACCCCTATGCTATATGCGCTCGGCTTCATCGGTCTGTTCACCATCGGTGGCATGACGGGGCTGTTTTTGGCAGCTCTGGCCGTTGATGTTCATTTGAGTGATACCTATTTTGTTGTCGCCCACTTCCACTACATCATGGTCGGGGGAACGTTGTTGGCGTATCTCGGCGGCCTGCATTACTGGTGGCCCAAGATAACCGGGCGCATGTACCCGGAAGGTTGGGGAAGATTCTCGGCCCTAGTCGTCTTCATCGGGTTCAATCTGACCTTCCTCCCACAATTTGTGCTTGGCTATATGGGCATGCCGCGCCGTTACCACGTGTATCCAGACGAGTTTCAGGTGTTGCACGTGCTTTCAACCGCCGGTGCTTCTATTCTTGGCGTAGGGTTGCTCATTCCGCTGTTCTACCTGATGTGGTCCATGCGCTACGGCAGAGTTGCGCCGGGAAATCCCTGGCATTTACCAGGACTCGAGTGGCGGACGCAATCGCCGCCTCCGACGGAAAACTTTGACTACACTCCCGTGGTCACGTGGGAGGCTTACGAATTTGCTCCTCCTGAGGAGACGGAAGTTGTTGGAAAGTTTCACGATAAAGTTCCCGAGAAGGCGTGAAGCCGGTTTAAAGACTTGAAGAGGAGTAGCAGTTTAGAGTTCAAACTTTAGTTTGCGGCCACGGAACCACAACCTGAAGGTTGAACTCTAAACTTCCAGAATCAAACTAACCCACTCCTAGAACAGGACGGAGAGAGACATTGGCTGAGAGTTATGTAGAGCACGAAGTAAGCCACCCCGCGCTGCAGCACCACTTTGAAAATCTGGAGCAGCAACGCGAGGCCGGAACTCTCGGCATGTGGGTATTCCTGGTCACGGAAATCATGTTTTTCGGCGGGATGTTTCTCGCCTACACTCTCTATCGCTCTCAATACCCGGAAGCTTTCGCGATTGCCAGCAATCACCTCGACATAAAACTCGGCGCAATTAACACAGCCGTGCTGATCTTCAGTAGCTTTACGATGGCCATGGCCGTTTACAGCACTCAGGTCGGCAAGCGTCGGGCGCAGACTATTTACCTGGTGTTAACTATTGTCCTGGGTCTGGCATTCCTGGGCATCAAGGCCGTTGAGTATTACGAGAAATACGTAGACAACTTAATCCCGGGCTCACTAATTCCTGGACATCCCTTCAATCCCGACCCTCACGCGATGCATCTGACCCTGGGTGTTTCGATGCAGCACGTGCAGATGTTCTATTGGATCTATTTCGCGATGACTGGCATGCATGCGCTCCATATGATCATTGGCGTAGGTTTGCTTTCCGTAATTCTCTATTTCTCGGTGAAGGGCCGCTACAGTCCCGAGTATCACAATCCGGTCGAGGTCGCCGGCCTCTACTGGCACTTTGTTGATATCGTCTGGATCTTTTTGTTTCCGCTGCTTTATCTGCTGGGCAGGCACGTAGGCGGGCATTAAACGCATGAGCGAACACATTGTCCCAGTAAAGGTCTATGTAAGCATCTTTCTGGCGTTGATGGCAGGCACAGCCGTGACTGTTTTAGCAGCGTTCCAGGACTTTCCGGGACGTTTGAATGTGATCGTCGCGATGACAATCGCCGTCGTGAAAGCAACACTCGTCGTGCTCTATTTCATGCACGTCCGTTACAGCGCGCGACTCATCTGGGTAGTTGTCGCTTCCGCGCTTTTCTGGATGGGAATTCTCTTCGCTCTGACGTTCAGCGATTATTGGACCAGAGGATGGCTGTGATTAGCTGAGCCTTACTTCCTCAACAGCCCACAACTTCATATCACGAACCACGACATCCTTCCCGCAGGAGGGACATCGCAGTCTGATCGTGGCATCTGAGGTCTTGATTAGAGTCGAGCAGTAGGGACAAGCACCTTTGACTTCATTCTGCGTAAACATATCGCGCATCATGATCAGGGGCAGCACCAGGCCGGCAATCAGTAGAGGGATGCCGAAGATCAAACCGATGCTGGTACCTTCGCCGAGAGTGAGACTAATGACCAAACCGGCAATGAAAAGGATCAAACCAATTCCAATAGCGAATGAAAAGCTGTAAGCACTATCAAAAGTTCGGCCTGGCCTCGCAGGTTCTTGGCTATCTGTTTCCATTTCCAGCCCTCCCATCGCAGTAGTGAAGTAGGCCGCCTTTTCAGAATCTGCCAGTGGCGTTATGACGATTCCCGGTGGAAATGACTTTTACTCCGCTATTTCTGTGTTTGTCAACGATTTCGGTCGGGAAACCAAACGCCGGGGTCGTCTTGGCTTGAGGGCGGCTTTGAGCCCCGTCGTCGTTACTGCTAAAGTATCGAGTTTTGATTCCAGGCAACAAACCGTATACGAACTACCTATGAGCACAACATAATGAAGACGGCTACTGAAACTCCTTTTGAATCCTTCCTCAACCAACATGACGAAGAGGGATGGCTGGCGGCAGTTACCACCCTCCTGCGTTCAATTCACGAAGTCGACAAGACCGCAACCCAGATCTGGTTCTCTTTTTACCCGTTGGGGTTGTTCACCGCCCTGCAACAAGCGGCTGATCCCGAGAAACTCGCGCGCGAGCTGCTGCTGCAGGGAGACTATTATCTGAAGAACCAGATCGATTCTTCGCACAGGTTTATTTACGGACACCGTTACTGGCCTGGAGTGAAGCAGGCTGTGGAGCAACATGCGGAAAAGTGGAACGGACTTCAGTCTGTGTCCACCGCTCCACAGATTGAAGCCCATGACACTTCTCTTGCCGATCACATTCTTGAGATCGCCCAGCGCGTCGCTAGCGAATTAAAGGTGGACGCATCTCTCCTTGTAGGAATCGCCGCGGTTGCTTTCATGACGGTGCGGCAGACGGGCCTCGAAGCATTTAAGGCAGCGCCAGGTAAAGTTCTCATTGACGCCAAATATGCAAAGAAATCGCCGGTGCAGGTTTTGAAAGCGCGCGCGAAAGACGACAGCCAGGGCCTGTTTGGTTTTCTGAAAACCGTCGATAAGAAATGGACCGTCAACCACGACGAAAACGACGACTCCGCAAACTATAAGCTGAACAATGCGCAGGACCTCGCCTGGGGGGCGGAGGCCGATCGCTCGCGCGACTGGCGCGCAATTGATCCGCGGCGTGTGGAAGGACCAATCCCCGTGGAGTGCCGGTCGGCATCGTGCGGAACTTGCTGGGTCGGAGTAATCGGAGGAGCGGAAAAACTCTCTGACGTGGCTGCCCGTGAAGGAAAGCAGATTAAGAAGTTTGGTTATATTGACACTACCGAGCCCAAGCCCTTGATTCGCCTTGCTTGCCAGGCCCAGGCCCACGGTGCGGTCTCCATCGTGATTCCGCCGTGGAATGGTGTTTTAGGAAAATATCTTGGAAAGGCAAAGCAGGATAACAGCGATAGCTAAACTGAAAAGGGACCTGGAGCAACGACTTTCGCCTCTTCACTTTGTCCTCGCGGCCGTGATCATCTGGAGCACTGGCGGGCTCTTCATTAAATGGGCGTCTCTCTCAGGACTTGAGCTCTCTTTCGGACGTTCTCTACTTGCGGCGATCACCGTCGCTATCTTCACGCGACGCGAGGGCTTCGGAATAAACCGAGTCACCGCGGTGGCCTCGCTGCTTTATGCTGCACTGCTCCTGCTCTTCGTTCTCGCCACCAAAGAGACAACCGCGGCCAACGCCATCTTCCTGCAGTACACTGCGCCTCTTTACGTGCTGATACTTGAGCCTTTGTTCTACAAAGAAAAGTTCCGGCGACGTGATTTGCTTACCGTGATTGCCTGCGCAGTAGGCATGTCGCTCTTTTTCGTCGGCAAACTCCGACCTCAAGACGTGACCGGCAATCTTCTGGCATTGGCTTCCGGTCTCTGTTTCGCTTTCTATTTTCTGCTGCTGCGCCACTCCAGCTCCCGCGACGTGAACCGCGCGTCATCAGTAGTCTACGGGAATCTCCTGGTCGTCTTGATTGCTGCTCCCGCAGGTCTCGCAGCTCTCCCAGGTCTCGGCCTGCATGATGGCCTTGCCGTTCTGTACCTTGGGGTGGTTCAGCTCGGAGTGGCTTACACCCTCTTTACGCTTGGCATGTCACGAGGGATTCGATCGCTCGATGCCGGAATAGTCGGCTACATCGAACCGGTATTGAATCCGATTTGGGTTTTTTTAGTGCTGGGAGAGCGGCCCTCAAAGTGGGCCCTGGTTGGTGGCGCAATCATCATCAGCGCCGTCGTGGCTCACACCTCTTTCAAAGCGAAACAAGGACGTAGAGTGATAACAGACCTCTGAGAAGAACCAGAGCTAGCCTTCAAAGATCTGCCTGACATCCAGGAGTAAGTTAGGCAGTACGACGGAACTCAGTTTCCCGTCTTTTTTGGAAATGAGGCCCGCGCCAAAAGCCTTCCCGGTTTGATTTCGTACTTCGATCGTCTCTGCAGTCTCATCAACCAACCAAAGCTCCTTAACCTCGAGTGCGGCATAGGTATCGGCCTTGGTGTTGCGATCGTAGATGGCTGAGCCGGGAGAGATAACCTCAATTACGAGATCGGCTGTGGTGCGATGTTCGGGATCGAGCCTGGCTTCCGTCTCCGCTGAAACATAAAACAGGTCAGGCTCGAGGTAAGTATTGGCGCTGGTCCAGATTGCGGCGCGTGGCACATACAGCGTTCCTGCATCGCCCGACTTGATTAGATATTCTGAGAGCAGACGGATGAGTCTGCTAACAGCGTTGTCGTGAGTGTAGCCAGGAGGAGGGGTCATGTAGAGGACTCCGGCAATAAGTTCGAGCTTAGAGTGGTCAGGAGGTTCGGGAAGCTCCCAGAATTCTTCCAGGGTGTAGGTCTTGACGAGAGGAGAAGTGTTTACCCAAACCATAATAGATCTCCAGTGAGGATTCAGTGAAAGTATAGCATGGGGTCTTGATCCCCATCGAACCTGTCTTCGAGTTTCGCTACAGCAACCACTGTTGGCGATTATCGTAATACGCGGGCCTTTTGTCGGGATGTTGTTTCTTGAACTTCTTATAGCGATCGTGCCACTTTTCATATCTGCGATCCGAAGAGCGAATCGAACGATGCGGTATCACGCGCAGGTGCTCTTCTACTTTCCAAACATTCTTCGGGGAGAAGCGCCAGTCGTAGTTGCCCAGATCATAAAGATTTGCCAGACCATACCCTGTGATGCGTCCGGAGAAATCGATATAGGTATCGAAATAGCTCCAGGCCAGATCTCGCCGCCGGCGAAACACTGGACGACGGCCGTGTAGCCCGATATCACGTGAGCGACCAATCGAGCCCCACAGGCCGTTCTTCTGAAACACAAAGATGACGTGGTCGAGCTTGTCCCAGGATTCAAGGCTTAACAGAAGTGGAGGATATCCATGCTGTTCTAGAACGGCCGTGGCTACCAGAGCGGCTTCCAGGCAGTGGGCCTCCTTTCTCTTGAGCACTTCACGAAAAGAACGGAGTGTCCCACCATCGCTTTCCCAGTTGTAAGGCATTGCGCTGAGAAACCGCTGCACCTGCGCAGGTGTGCGCAGCGAATCGACCAAAGCCAACTCTTTTTTTGTGAAGGTCGCTCTTAGAGGTTTATAACTCATTTCAGAAGAGTTATTAGCAGACGGCGAGCATAAACCCAAAGCCAGTGGCTCCCGTGGGCCTTGCTTCAGGTTGCCTGATTGATGTAAGAAATCACATACCAGTTACAGCCGGATCAACCAGGCGCGTTTTGCAAATCCAGGCTTGCACCGCGTATGCTCGGCCTCCCGATACTTAATATTGGAGACACTATGACTTCGATGCGCACAGGACGAGTGACCGAACACGTGGGTCACAAGAACACTAATTACGAACTGGATAATTACGGTATTAAAGAAGCCGGCAAAGTTTACTGGAACCTCACCACACCTGAGCTGTATGAAGAGATCTCTCGCCGCAACGAAGGCGTTCTCTCAGATCATGGGGCACTAATTGTTGATACGGGCGAACACACCGGACGCGCCGCCAAAGACAAGGCGATCGTGCGAGAACCTGCAAGCGAGAACAAGGTCTTTTGGGGGGACGTTAACAAAGATTTTTCCCAGGACAAGTTTAACACCGTCAAGGATCGCATGATGGCCCATGCAAGCGGTCGCGAGCTATTCGTGCAAGACACGTTTGCGGGCGCGGACCCCAATTATCGCTTGCCGGTGCGGATTATTACCGAACTGGCCTGGCATTCTCTCTTCGCGCGCACCATGTTCATTAACGACCGTGAAGCCACCTCACCACATCGTCCGGAGTTCACGGTTATTAACTTTCCCAGTTTTCAAGCTGATCCGCAGCGTGACGGCACCCGCTCGCCGACGTTTATTCTCATGGATTTTAGCCAGCGGCTGGTGTTGATTGGCGGCACTTCCTACGCCGGCGAGACCAAGAAGAGTGTGTTCACCATCTTGAACTACCTGCAGCGAATGGGCGCCAGTATCCAACTACACGGACGCATCGCCACTGTCGATGGTCCCACAACTTTGACTGGGGCTCCGATTCAGGCTTCGGATCTTCGCGCGTCAGCCTCGCTGGTCTTGGCCG
>MWVX01000321.1_pt1 | contig 14331 bp, 11 predicted proteins | sample 1047311 | NCBI WGS metagenome assembly MWVX01 (sample SAMN06349984, study PRJNA376086) | soil metagenome | isolation source: MtG-4 sample Antarctic (ecotone) soil | place: Antarctica | collected 2015-01-13 | reverse complement strand
CCTTTATTTCATATTGGTGAAACCGCTGATGCAGCGTTACAGTCCGTTGCATGTGGTAAGATGGGTATTTACGATTGGCTTTTTTATGATCTTCCCTTTCGGTTTGATGGAAGCAGTAACTACGCCTTTTGATGCAATGGGTGGTGTTCACTGGATGGCACTATCGGGGGTGATAGTAACAGGTACTTTCCTTGCTTATTATTTTAATGCTTATGGCATTCAGCATCTTGGGGCCGCGGTTACAGGCTCATATATTTACCTGCAACCTGTATTTGCAGTTCTTCTTGCAACCATATTATTAGCTGAGAAGGTATCGCTTGAAAAGGTGATTGCTGCCTTTCTGATCTTTGGTGGTGTTTTCTTTGTGAATTATAACAAACACAATAAACTTGCACCAGCCGTAGGATCGTCAGACAATTAGTTAAATAGGGTATTAAAATTATTTACGGGGCATAAATGCACATTTATGAAGCTTTATTTTTGGGATAATCAAAGAACAGGAAAGTTTTAGGCACCCGTTCAAAATCTTTCCAGGTATTTATTTCTGCACTGACAACAAATACACCGCATGTAGGCAGATTATCTATTTGCATTGCGGTCAATGCATTTGCGAACTCAGTGATACCGGGGTTGTGTGAAAATAAGGCAATGTTTTCTTTCTTATCTTTTACATCAGCGATCACTTTGTAAAAAGTTTCAGTATTAGCGGTATCGTAAAGTTCTTTTACTAATAAAATATCCTTTTTATTGACCCCGTATTTTTCAGCAAATTCCCGGGCAGTACGGTAAGCTCTTACAGCCGGACTCGAAATGAAAAGGTCAATATTTTTTATTTTTTTACCCAGGCGTTTGGCCATTTCAGGAGCATCCTTTTCCCCGCGATCATTCAGGGGTCGTTCAATATCTTTTTGCCCTGTTTTTTCCCAGCTGCTTTTAGCATGACGAATGATGATCAAGGTTTTCATTGGCAGTAAATTAAGGATTACACGGCAATATTCAATTCCGCAGTACTGATGAACGCTTATAAATGTAGTAAAATAATTTGGTCATAGCTGTAGAAAGTGCAATTGGCGTAGTTAAAACCCGCATTTTTTCCGAATTTTTATTATAACTCCCATCTTAATTAAGGGATAGTTACATTCCCCTTTAATTCCACTTGTTTCTCCTGATATCCCAGGTAGTAAGGCCCACTTTAAAATGAACAGGATTGCTGAACTGATTTGCAAAAGAGCTCACTACATAAACGCCAAGTTTGAATTTACTAAGTGGGTTAAATGGCCATTTGAATACTCGTTCTAAACCCGCAAAAGTTTCAGTATAACTAAGTTTTCGTTCCGGTGCAATCAAAAATCCGGCACCTGCTATTTCCCGTAATTGCAACTTTTTCAATAATGGAATTTTGTTGACCAAAGCGCCATTAAATTCATGCACAAAATGTCCCTGGTAAAATTGTCTGAATAAGGCAAAGGTGGAGTCCAGCGCCTGAAAAGCTTCATCCGGATTCATAAACAATATGGGATCGCCTCTACGTTGAAAATGGTAATCTACGAATCGCAGGTCATTCCTTTTTAAAAAACTTCCTGTTTTTAATGTGTATCTTGATATGCCTGCAACACCAAACTTAATCTGTTGCTCCATGCCGAATTCCAGGTAATCAAAGTCAACTTTGCTTTGCAATGGACCAGGGATTCCTTTTCTCCAGCTTGTATAAAATGTTGGCCACGTAGATCCCAAAATAATTTTTTCTTTTGGCTCGCGTATATACTTCTGCCCAGGTGTGAATTGCAATCTGATTTTTCCATAAACTGCATTGTACGATTCAAAAGCAATTGGCTGGTTATCATCGAGTATATTCTCCAACAAGCTATCTACAAGCGTACCTGTTTTATAATCACTTACCGAACGGCGAAAAGCAAAATCAAAATCTGTATATAAAAACAATCCATTTAATAATTCAAGCCCATGGCCAACACTCAAATTGTTGCTTAAGTAATAGTTGCTTCTTTTCAGCAAATTGATCCATGCATCTCCCTGAAAAATGGCTTGAAAATCCCTGCTTGCACTTAAGCTGTAATAACCACGATTGAAAGGATTGTACATCCTGTTTAAACGAATAGTACCATTGAAATCCTTATTGCGAATACCATAACTGACGTTGGTAAATACGGACAGATTTTTTCGGGATGGAAATGTTTTTGCATAAAAAACCGATGGGCTGATACGGCCACCTCCGAATGAAAAAGGTTGGTAAACAGAAGCAACAGGGGGCAAATGCCAGGTGCGTTCTTTTTCACGGTTATAGATTATTTGTCCCTGAAAAGCGACTTTCTTCCAGGTCACTTTATTCGTTAACTGGTCTATTGAATCAAGATAAATTTTAGTGTGTGTAGCCCTGTAAATACTATCCTTATATCTTATAAAAAGAAGTTCTTTTTCAGTTAATGGTTGTACCCGTACAGTTTGCCAGAACATGCTGTCCTTTTCATAAGCCTGTTGTGCAGTAGCACTTACTTCAGATCCGAAATGTTTTTTTGGAAATTCTTTATTCAGTTCATAATCGGTGTAGATAGCAAGGGTTCTTCCGGACAATTTACCAATGCCTGATTTTGAAAAATAAGTAAACTGCTGACTTGCGATCATCCATGCCTTGTTTTGCACAAAGCTGTATTCTTGATCTATTTCAAAAAAATCATATTCAGGTAAATGGTAACGTGGAAATTGAAATCTCGTTTGCTTTATTACCCAGCCACTGTCGGAAATAATTATTTCTCCCTCTAAAGTTGCATTTGATAACTGTCGGGGTTTTACAGATATAGTATAAACCTTATACTCACCAACCTGTTCCACCTTAAGTGTTTTAAATTTATAAGCCACCAACCCACTATAGCTTACCGGCGAAACAAATGGTGTTGGAGATAAGGCGGGGGCTTTAATGAAGTTGTTGTAAAAATTAAAATTTCCTTCAGTTGCAGAGAGATAAAACAGCCTGTCTGTATTACCATTTCTTTTCACTCCGGTCCTTACTTCTTTAATGCGGTTGTCCGATTCGTAATCCACCAATGCATAAATTTCTATCATAGCCATCCGGCTTATTTCTGTATTGATTTCTTTTATTTTAGCGCTATCCCTTTGGGCAGTTTTTGCCTTTTTGGCTTTGGAGCCTGAATCTTGCTGAACTGCTTTAATATATAGATTGTAAGAAACGGCGCCCGAAGCATTCAGAATTGCTTCTTTATTACGAATTACATTGCGTATTATTTCCTCTGATCTGTCCTTTGCTTTCCCTTTCACTATTACTTCAGGAAGATTTTTTTGATCATCTTCCCCGAGTATAATATTTTGTATATAATCCTTGTCAACCGCAATAGTTATAGTCTGTGGTGTATAACCGATCATAGTAATTACAATATCATATTTCCCTTCCTCCATCTTCAATTCATAAGTACCATTGATTTTAGTGATGGTCCCATTCTTACTATTTTTTACCTGTATTGTAGCGTACGCTATAGGTTCAAGTTTCGTAGTTGTAATTTTTCCATGCACCTTATATGTTTGTGCACTAAGTGAGGCAAAGGCATAGATACATGAAAAGAAAAGAAGCAATTTTGTGCACATAACAAGTAGCTTACTCTTATAAAAATGCAGTTATTTAACCACAGGTTGTTTTTAGCTAAAGTTTTTCCCAATTAATTAACAAGGACCTTAAACCGGGGTATTTTGATTGATGCCTTCCTATTTGAGTACCTATTTAAATGTTTTGCTGTTGCTGCTTTCCGTTGTTTAATAAAGTCTTTACTTCTGTTGCTTTTAATTTCCGAATGCGTGGGCCAATAGCTCCGTCTGATATGGAAACCGTTCTTTTCCAATCTTCTGGTGTGAGTGTTTGCCTGTTTAAGTTTTCTAAAATTAAGGTGTAAAAAGCTTTTAAGTATTCTTTGAAATTTGTTACAGGCATTGAAGCTAATTCATTATTGCCAGTATCTTTTTTGATTTGTGCTTCACTGTCTATTCTGAATCCTATTGTTCTTGTATTGATTACAAAAACATTTGGCTCATTATTATTTACGTACCGGGAACTATCAAAGATCCTGATGGGAAAGTTGCAATAAACCCGCCATCAAGCATTACATCAAGCCCGGTTTTTTTCCGTGGATGTGAAACAACTTTTCCTATACTGTCTATAAAAACCGCTTCAAAATAAAAAGGTATGCTCATGGATATACGCACTGCATCTTTCACTTTCATCTGCGATAGCGCTCGTGAGAAAACACTATGAGCCTTTGTTTATTTAAACTCGTGCCGGTAACATAAAGGGCTCTACTTCCTTGTTGATGAAGTGCCGCAAAATTAATGTCTGAATTACCTGTTTTTGTTTTAATCAACTCTTCAAGCCAGCGTTCAAAACGCTTTCCGCGGTACCATCCATAGTATTTGCGCAAGCGATGAAACCCGCCCAAAAAAAAGAAACGGCCTTCATTAAATTTTTTGAAAGAAGTACTGTTGACTATGTGCTATTTCGCCTGAGGAATAACCTAGTGTCAGTAACAAAGCTGTAACAGCACCGGCTGAAGTGCCGCCTACCCTTTTGATGCTTTTGAGTAAACCTTTTTGTTCTAATTCCTGTATAGCACCAGCGTATGTAATGCCCCTGATGCCCGCCCCTTCAAATACAATATTTTCAACACTATCAGATTGCTGTGCATGACAAGTGTATGAACAAAAAATAAAAATTATTAAAAGTGTTCGCATGATCGTTAAGGGGGAATGTGATCAAATACTTCATCTGGATTCTAAAACTGAACTGTCAAGGATCACTTTTATTCCTCATCACGATTAAGTTTGAGATCCCTGCCCGGCAGGTCAGGCGGGCTTCCTTCGTCAGGTGACAAAATAAAATTGAACAATTATCTTTTCACAGCTTGAAAGCTGGTAATTTGAAACGAAATAAATAGAAGATAAAGTATTCAGACTCCTTACCGGGATAGACAAAATATACTTAGAGTGACTAGAACAAACTAAAACTATAAACTACTAATATCCTCTTAAATTATTTCCTTCCATATAGTTCATGAAAGCTTTGTTGACAACACGGTTGCCACCGGGCGTAGGATAGTTTCCGGTAAAGTACCAGTCACCTAAATTATTGGGGCATGCTTCATGCAATGTTTCAATGGTCTGGTAAATAACTTCTACAGGTATTGATAAATCAGGTGGTGTAATACGTTGCGCAATTTTTCCCGTTATCTCCTCATTCGTAAAAGTTTTATATACTTTACGTACCAGGTTCACCTTATGTAATTGATTGTTGCGATGCAATTCCTTACATTCTTCATACAATTCATTGAGCACTGTTTCCATTCCTCTTTCCCTTATGAGATCAATAGCAGCATTGAATGCAATAAAATCCCCAAGCTTACTCATGTCTATTCCATAGCAGTCCGGGTAACGGATTTGCGGGCAAGATGAGACAATAATAATCCTTTTAGGTTCCAAACGGGCAAGCATACGGATAATGCTTTCTTTGAGCGTAGTACCCCGTACGATTGAATCGTCTATCACTACGAGTGTGTCTTCTCCTTTACGCACTGTGCCATAAGTAATATCGTACACGTGCTGCACCATTTCGTTCCGGTTTACATCTTCGGTTATAAAAGTGCGCATCTTTACATCTTTGATGGCAATCTTTTCCATGCGTACCTTGCGGTTTATCATTTCTGTAAGCTTGTCTTCGCTTACATTATTTCCCCAGGAAAGTATTCGTTCAATTTTTATTTTATTAAGATAGTCGTTGCATCCTTTCACAAGACCGTAAAAAGCAACTTCAGCCGTATTTGGAATAAATGAAAAAATGGTGTTTTTTAGATCGTAATTGATAGATTCAAGCAGAGGTTTACTTAGATTATAGCCCAAAGCTGAGCGTTCTTTATATATTTTTTCGTCGCTGCCCCTGGAAAAATAAATTCTTTCAAAAGAACAAGCTTTTCGTTCTTTTGGTTCTGTTACCTTTTCTATACTTACTTCGCCATTTTCATTTACGATCAATGCACAGCCTGGGTTTAACTCCTGAACCTCATTCTCACCCACATTGAATGTAGTGCGGATAGCAGCTCTTTCGGATGCAGCTACCACTACATCTTCATTCATATAATAATATGATGGGCGAATGCCATGTGCATCACGGAATACAAAGCCAATCCCATTGCCCGTCATACCGGCTACGTGAAAGCCTCCATCAAAGAGTGGAATTGTTTTCCTAAGTATAGAAAGTATATCCAGTGAACCCGGGGCTTGTTCATCAGCCTTTACCAAAAAATGATAAAGCACTTCCATCATTGCGGCAAGGTCACTTTGGCTCTGGAATTCTCCGGGGTCAACATTAATGAGTGCAAATAATTCATCCGTATTTACAAGATTAAAATTGCCTGCAAGGGCCAGGTTGCGTGATGGAATTGTATTTCGTTTTATAAAAGGGTGACAAAATTCTTCATTGTTTTTCCCTTGTGTACCATACCGTAAGTGGCCAAGTAATATTTCACCAAGAAAGGAAAGATGCCCTTTCATTAACCCTGCATACTGACTTACTTCGGGATTGAATTTTTGTAATTCATTGAACTCATCGCCAACTTGTCTGAAGAGATCTGCAATGGGTTGATTATTGCTGCTGCGCATCCTTGATAAAAATGGATAACCCGGTTCTACATTCAGCTTTACTGCAGCAATGCCTGCTCCATCCTGCCCGCGGTTATGCTGCTTTTCCATGAGCAGGTAAAGCTTATTTAGTCCCCAAAGAACTGAGCCAAATTTTTGCTGGTAGTGTGAGAAGGGTTTTCGCAGACGGATGAAAGCTAAACCACATTCATGTTGAATTGCATCGCTCATGAGCCTAAAAGAAGCCGCGAAGTTAGTCTAAAGAATGAAGGCATTGTGAACTTAACGTGTAACCGCCACCTTAGCAGCATTCACCCATTTATCTAATTGTGTACAATGAGATACAGAAGGATCCAGCATGATATAATAAGTTGACAAGCGACTCCCAAACCATTTATCAAGTGTAATCATTTTTTTCTCCTCCAGTGCTGCCTGAGAAATTTTATTATAATCATCCCTTATGTTCATACGATGGGGTTCGGTGCGACTTTTGAGGTATAATAAACGCACACCTTTTCTTCCTCTTTCATCGGCATATGCTATGGGCTGTGAATATTCGCCCACCTTCAATTTGTCAAGTACGGTTACTACTTCTTTGTCCAGTTCATCAATGGTAACAGAAGAAGATCCACCTTTTCCTGTTATATAAGGACCCGCAAATTTAGCTGCTTCATCTTCGCTGAATTTTCCTGCAGCTGTATTGAAGTCTATAGTGCCTGCAATCAATTTGGAACGAACAGTATCAAGTTTTGATTTACCGGCATTGATTTCTTCTTCAGTTACTGGTGGTATGCGAAGTATATGGCGTACAATGGCATCATCACCCGTTCGCTGCACCATTTCAATAATATGGTAACCAAATTTTGATTTAAACACAGGGGAAACTTCACCGTCTTTCAGCCGGAAAGCGGCAGAAATAAAAGCAGGATCGAAAGTTTTTTCTGTCCTGTTGATTTGGTATTGGCCTCCTCTTTCTTTGGATCCCGGGTCTTCGGAATAGCTTTTCGCCAGTTGCTCAAAAGTTGCTGCTTTTGATTCAATTTGTTTTTTATAAGTATTCAATTCACTTATTACATAATTTTCAAGGTCTTTTGACGCTTTTGGAAATACTACGATCTGCCCGATCTCTAATTCTGTTTCAAAAAATGGCAAGCTGTCTTGAGGTATCCGGTCGAAATAGGCATTCACTTCAATTGGTGTGATCCGCACATTACCTACGATTTTTCCCTGCATAGCCTGCGCAAGCTTGCTCTCTTTTACTGATACCCTGGCATCATCTTTTATCTGGTAAACAGTTTTACCTGCCATTGTTTCCAGTGCATCCTGAGATCCGTAAGCATTGATGAAATAGCGAATCCGCTGTTCCAGTTCGGCTTCAATTTCTTCTTCCGTTACCGGTAAAGAATCTTTTTCAGCCTGCAGCATGAGCAGCTTAGAAATCATGGCCTGTTCCATTACCTGGCATTCGGCATTTTCAGGAATAGTACCACCCTGCCGGCTTGCATCAGCAATGGCATTCTTAATATCTGAATATAGGATAATACGGTCGCCTACTATGCCTACTATTTTATCACCTACTATTTTTTGAGGTTGCGCCGATGCAGTAAGAAAAGCGCTCACCAGTACAATAAAAAGGGAAAGAATTTTTTTCATATAATCTGATCGTATCCAAAAATAGAGGTTTGCATTAAAAATCCCCCTTTTGTGCAGGGGGATTAACAAAGTTTTGAATGAAGTATTCTATTTGAGAGATAAATAAACTTATGCAGGGATTTTAAAACAATCCCGACCTTTCGAAGTACTTAACTATTACAAGCTTTGCAAATTGGTAATTACAAGGTCCTCTTCACTTCCTCTATTTCATATGCTTCAATAATATCACCTGCTCTGATGTCGTTATAATTTTTGATGGTAATACCACATTCCATACCTGCTGTTACATCCTTTACGTCGTCTTTGTAACGCTTCAGGGAAGCCAGTTCTGCACTGCCCCCTTCTCCCTTCGGATATTCCACGATACCATCACGAATCACACGGATCTTATTATTGCGGCTGATCTTACCATCTATCACCTGGCAACCTGCCACGGTAGCCTTATCGAAGCGATATACTTCTTTTATTTCCACGTTGGCAACCACTTTTTCCTCTGTCTTCGGTTCAAGCATTCCTTCCATGGCACTGCGAATCTCTTCGATCGCATTGTAAATAATGGAATAAGTCTTGATCTCAATGCCCGCACTTTCTGCTAATCGGTTGGCCTGAATAGAGGGACGTACATTGAAACCAATGATGATCGCATCGGATGCTTCCGCCAGTACCACATCACTTTCATTGATCTGTCCTACGCCTTTATGAATCACACTTACGAGGATTTCCTCAGTAGATTGCTTTTGGAGTGAATCGCTTAATGCTTCAACTGAGCCATCCACATCACCTTTGATGATCACTTTCAATTCTTTAAAATTGCCTAATGCTAAACGACGACCAATTTCATCCAGCGTAATATGTTTTTTAGCACGCATACCTTGCTCACGTAATATTTGTGCACGACGGTTGGCTATTTCTTTTGCTTCTGATTCTTCTTCATACACCCTAAATGTTTCTCCTGCCTGCGGCGCTCCGTTCAAACCCAGGATCAGTACAGGTGTTGATGGAGGAGCCTCACCCACTTTCTTATTTCTTTCATTCATCATTGCTTTCACACGTCCGAAATGCTGGCCACTCACCACAAGATCGCCAGCTTGCAATGTTCCATTCTGAACCAATACAGTTGCTACATATCCGCGGCCTTTATCGAGGGTTGCTTCTATAATAGTACCGTTTGCTTCTCGATCAGGATTGGCTTTCAGATCCAGTAATTCAGCCTCCAATAATATTTTTTCCAAAAGCAGTTCAATGTTCAATCCCTGCTTTGCTGATATTTCCTGGCTTTGAAATTTACCTCCCCATGATTCAACAAGAAGATTCATGCCTGCAAGTTGTTCGTAAATCCTGGCTGGGTTTGCCCCTTCTTTATCTATTTTATTGACAGCAAATATCATTGGTACACCTGCAGCCTGTGCATGGCTGATAGCCTCCCGCGTTTGTGGCATGATGGCATCATCTGCCGCAATTACGATTACTGCAATATCGGTAACCTTAGCACCTCTTGCACGCATAGCCGTAAATGCTTCGTGACCAGGTGTGTCGAGGAAGGTAATGTCCTTACCATTTTCAAGATTTACCTGGTAAGCACCAATGTGCTGGGTGATTCCACCCGCTTCACCTGCCACTACTGTGGCGTTCCGGATATAATCCAGGAGCGATGTTTTACCGTGGTCTACGTGACCCATGATGGTAACGATAGGAGAACGGAATTGAAGGTTGTCGGCTAAATCCTCATTATCTTCTTCCTCCATTTCCATTTGCTTTTCCATGTCTATAAATTCGACATCGAATCCAAACTCGCTGGCCACTAATTCGATCACTTCTGCATCAAGTCGCTGATTGATCGATACCATTATGCCAAGCCCCATACATTTTCCGATCACTTCCGCGAAACTTACATCCATCAGGTTGGCTAATTCACTCACGGATATAAATTCTGTAACCTGGAGTTTATTGTCTACTTCGCCATTTGCAGCATCAGCAAGTTCCTGGCGTTTTTCCCGGCGCAGCTTGGCTTTTATGCCTTTACCTCTACCAGTACCCCCGGATAATTTGGCTTGTGTTTCCTGTATTTTTCTTTGAATTTCTTTTTCATCTATCTGCTTATCACCAGTTTTTGATGGTCCGCCTGTATTTCTTTGCACACCAAAGCGGCTTCCGGCAGGTCTGGCACCTGCAGTTTGAGGTCCACCTCTGCCGCGATCAGCTCTTTGAATACCAAGACGACTTCCACTTGTACCATCTCCTGTAGAGCCGGTTCTTTGAAAACCTGTAGGTGCTCCTTCCTTTTTTTCTATGGGAATCCTTTTCCGTTTTCTTTTTTCATCGGGTTTGGGGCGTGTTTCGGTGTCCACAGGTAAATCTATCTTGCCCAAAATTTTTGGACCTTCAATTTTTTCAGCCTGTATATTTTCAATAATAACATCTTCTTCATCTTCAGCTTCTTCCCCTGGAATATCTATCGGATGTTCTACTGAAGATTCTATTTCCACCGGTGGTATTTCTGTCGAAGGCGGCCCCTCTTCTACAGGAATTGTTGCTTCTCCCTCTACTACCGGAACTTCCTCTTCTTTCTTTTTCGATTTTTTAGGAGCCGCTTTTTTGGGCCGTGTAGATGAGTCAATTACCGAAAGGTCAATTTTATCTAAAATTTTAGGTCCTTCTAATTCTGGAGCTTCAACTTTTGTAATCTCAGTTGCTTCTTCCGGAGGCTGTACCTGTAATGGTTCAGGAGCTGGTGGTGGAGGCGGCGTGTCAATAATTTCTTCAGATATTTCAGGAGCTTCTACAGTGGTTACAGGTTCTTCTTTTTTGACTGATTTCTTTTCGTCTCTCCGGAAATGAATTTCTTCTTCGTCTCTACGTTTACGTATTTCAGCAACTGCACCTTTTGGCAGATCTATCTGGTCGCTTTTCAGTTTCGCTACCTTATCACTTTGAAACTCCATTTGTAAAGCCCGATACATATCATCGGATAATTTTACAGTCGGCTTTAGATCGTCTTTAACGAATCCTTTACCCACCAAAAAATCCACAAGGGTATCTTTACCAATGTTGAACTCTTTGGCTGCTGCCATTAACCTGGGTGTTGTTGTCTCTGTCATAAATAGTAGCCCCTCCTTTTTTAACCTTCCCCGAAAGGAAAGAAGACCGGGCATTTTGTTTTCAATTATCTAAGTTTTAACCCTTTTACTAATAAGCTAGGGGCAATTATCAAGTTATTCAAAGAAGTAAGCTTTGTAAGTTGTTCATCCTTCTTATCGGGATGAATCAAGGCTTATTCTTTAGCAAATTCAGCTTGCAACACTTTCCTTACTTCCTCAATGGTTTCTTTTTCCAGATCGGTTCTTCGCTCAAGTTCTTCGGCACTTAATCCCAACACGCTACGGCCTGTGTCGCAACCTACCCGTTTTAATTCATCTATGATCCAGGTTTCTATTTCATCGCTGAATTCTTCAAGGTCTATATCGAATTCCTCAATCTCTCCTTCATTATCCCTGAATACATCAATCTCGTAACCTGTCAATTCGCAAGCCAGCTTAATATTTACACCTCTGCGACCGATTGCCAATGATACCTGGTCGGGTTTCAGATACACACTTGCATGCTTACCTTCCTGGTCTATATCCATAGAAGTGATTTTGGATGGTGTTAAAGAACGTTGAATCAGTAATTGAATATTATTTGTCCAATTGATGACATCAATATTTTCATTTTTCAATTCCCGGACAATACCATGAATACGGCTGCCTTTCATACCAACACAAGCACCTACGGGATCTATACGGTCATCGAAAGATTCCACCGCTACTTTAGCACGTTCTCCCGGGTCACGCACAATTTTTTTGATTACGATAAGCCCGTCGAAAATCTCGGGCACTTCTATTTCCAAAAGCTTTGCCAGAAACTCAGGTGAAGTACGTGATAGAATAATAACTGGTGTATTATTTTTCATATCCACTTTTTTCACTACTCCTCTTATGCTTTCCCCTTTTTTAAAATAATCCTGTGGTATTTGTTCACTTTTTGGCAATATCAACTCGTTGCCCTCTTCATCTAATAGCAATATTTCTTTTTTCCAAACCTGGTACACTTCTGCGCTAATGATTTCACCAATACGATCTTCATATTTTTTCGCTAATACATTTTTTTTGAGGTCTGAAATGCGGCTTGCAAGCGTTTGCTTGGCAGCGAGTATTGCCCGACGACCGAAATCATACAAATTCACCTCTTCATATAGCTCTTCCCCCACCTGATAATCGGGTTCCACTTTAATGGCCTGGCTGTATTCGATCTCTTCCAATGTATTGTAAAGGTCTCCATCATCTACAATGGTACGTCGGCGAAATATTTCAAGGTCACCTTTTTCAGCATTTACGATTACGTCAAAATTTTCATCACCCCCATATTTTTTCCTTAACAGCGTTTTAAAAACGTCTTCCACGACACGCATAAGGGTCGGGCGGTCAATGTTTTCTGCATCTTTAAATTCCTGGAAGGCCTCTATCAGGTTAATACTTGCCATATACTTTAATTAGGGGAATGGTAAATAGTGAAGGGTGCGTTTGGAGCTTTGGTTCCCTATTGACTATTAACCAATCACGGTTAAATTTTTATTTGAATTTTTGTGGTTTTTATATCTGTCAATAAAATTAATTCCTGTTTTGTTATGGTGTTCTTTTTTCCTCCGGTACGATGAGTTGCCGGACTAGTTTTTCCCTCTTCTATTTCAATCAGCAATCCTTGCGTTGTTGCCTCGAGCAGCTTTCCTTCTTTAATACTGTTATCCTGCAAAACGATTTCTACAAACCTGCCTATGTTCTTTTGAAATTGCCGATCCAATTTCAGGGGTTCATCTAGTCCGGGCGAAGAAACTTCCAAAGAAAAATTACCGTCAGGATATAGCCCGGTTTCTTCTATCCATCTGTAAAGTTTGCGGTTGTACTGGATCAATTCAGACAAAGGCATGCCTTCATCAGCATCCAGAAACACTTTAATATTATTAGTCGGCTTTATACGTATTTCAACTAAAAAATGGGAAGTATGTTCCTGAATCAGTTTTAATATTTCTCTTTCAATAGTTTGTATTTGCCCCTCTGTTTGCATAATTAAATAGAAGAAGGGAACGTTTTCGTTCCCTTCCATTTCTCCGTTCAGGCACAAAGGTAAGGATTACGTTAATTATCCACCAAATTAAGATTACATTAATTCCATCATATAACTTTGTAAAATCATGATGACGTATGTCTTTTACCTGTTTCTTGCTTACCTGCTTTACAATATCATTTTCAAGTTTGTAATTCCTATATATCGTACAACCAGACAAGTGAAACAAGGCTTTCGTGATATCAATGCCCGCATGCAAGGGCATAATTCTAATGAAAATAAATTTTCTTCTGAAACCCGGGGAACTGTACCACTCAAAAAGGAAGGTGAGTATATAGACTTTGAAGAAGTAAAAGAGTAAACATAGTTTCTTATTTTCGCCTACTTATTTTTAATCTTTATTCGAGGATTAAGGACCCTTAGCTCAGATGGTTAGAGCATCTGACTCATAATCAGAGGGTCGCTGGTTCGATCCCAGCAGGGTCCACTTAGAATGGTTATGAGAGAGGCTCTTGTAACCATTTTTATTTTATGTTACAGTTTCTTGATATCCTATTATCCATTGTTCATTTGGCTATAGTTGTGTTTAATCTTTTTGGCTGGATGTTTAAGAAAACAAGAAAGGCACATTTCATTTCTATAGTTCTTACTGCAGCTTCCTAGTTTTTGTTGGGTATCTGGTTTGGTATGGGTTATTGTCCTTTTACTGATTGGCAATGGCAGGTGAAAGAAAAATTGGGCGAACGAAATATGCCTTCGAACTTCATAGAATATTTTGCTGAAAAATTTACCGGATATGATTTTGATGCCCGGTTTGTAAATAATATAATTGTTATAAGTTTTGTTATTGTTGCCCTGCTCTCAGTTTATGTAAACTTCATAACTACAAGCAAAACAAGGTCGCTCCTGTAGTGTCGCACAGTCTTGGGT
>MWVX01000320.1_pt1 | contig 14392 bp, 15 predicted proteins | sample 1047311 | NCBI WGS metagenome assembly MWVX01 (sample SAMN06349984, study PRJNA376086) | soil metagenome | isolation source: MtG-4 sample Antarctic (ecotone) soil | place: Antarctica | collected 2015-01-13 | reverse complement strand
GTTTGAAAAATGGCGTTTATATGTCAGAAATGTCTGAGTGGAGAAAAGCTCACCCCGTCAAAGGTTACAACGATTTTTACCAGGAAGAATGGGATTACATGCGGCGATATAAGTTATATGAAGAAGTTGGTAAAGATGAAACGCTATTTGATCAACCTATTGATTATTTTGAATTTGGTGTAGCATCAGGTAGCTCTTTCAGATGGTGGCTGGGGAAAAATGGAAATCAATCTTCACGCTTTTATGGCTTTGATACTTTTGAAGGCTTGCCCGAAGCATTTGGACCTTTTGGAAAAGGTTCAATGGCGCATAAATTAGAGTCTTTACAAATAATAGATAATAGAGCCAGCTTTTACAAAGGATTATTTCAGCATACCTTAATTCCATTTTTAGAAAAATATGAAAATGGCAAAAAAAAATTAATACACCTTGATGCCGATCTTTTTAGCTCAACCTTATTTACTTTATCACAATTATATCGTTATTTAAAAGCCGGCGATATTTTGTTGTTTGATGAATTTGCCGTGCCACAGCACGAGTTTTTAGCATTTAAGATTTTTACAGAATCCTTTTATGTAGATTATGAAGTAATTGGCGCCGCCAACAATTATTTATTTGTAGCTATTAAGATTATGCCCGATGTCCCTGAATGGGAGTAATGAAGCCCCCATCCCCTAAAGGGGAGCAAGACAAAAGTTTTTATAAAATCGAAATTGTCTTATATGAGAAAAGATACAAAACAGAATAACTCACACAGCAACCCCCCTTTAGGAGATGGGGGCATTCTCCACATTGTATTTCAACAAGCTGATGTTGCGGTTTTACAAAAAGCCATTGACCTCGATGAAAGTTTAATAGGTGAAATATTTGAGATCAAAGATGAATTTGCTGTGGGGCCTTTAGAGAATATTAATACGGAAGAGGGCTGGCTCGCCAGAGAAAACTGGTGGAGGGAATTAATCAGGGTCTCGCCATATCCAGATAAACTTATAGGAAGTTTTGATGATCGCCGGACAGTAGATGCATTAAAAAAACGTTTGGATGATGATGAAAATAAAGAAGCCTGGATTTGGATGGGACAAAATCAGCATGATGTATGTGGGTATTACTGGTTAGTTTCCCAATTAAAAAATTACCAGGGAAGAGTAATGGTTTTATACCTCAATAACCTTCCTTTTATCAACGAAAAAGGTTCTATTTTTTATCCCGCAGCACTGCACAATATTCAACCAAAAGAATTTTTAAAAGCAAAAAAACTTTGCCGTAAAATAACACTTAGCGAGTTTGAGGTTGATCCTGACGAATGGAATAAATTAGTAATGGAAAATGCAATGGTGAGAATTTTGGAAGGCGGCAAAAAAATTCTAAGTAGGGGTGAAGATTTTTATGATGAGGATGTTATAAAAGGGCTTACAAATGAATGGCAAAAAGGTGGTCGCGCCATGCACAATATTTTATCTAAAATGAAAATTAAAACCGGCGATGTTTTTCTATTGTGTCGCATGCAAAAACTGGCACACGATGGAAGGCTCGATATCAATGGAGATACATCAAAAGAATGGAAGGATTTTGAAGTAAAACTAAAAACAGCTTCAGCAGAGGAAGCGACTATATATAATGAGCCATCATGAAAAAAATTATCCAGTTAGAAGAAGCTACAATGTTTGGCATAAGCATTTATGCCCTTTATTTATTTAACGCTGAATGGTGGTTTTATCTTTTGCTGTTGTTAGGCCCCGATATTAGCATGCTCGGATATTTAGCAGGAAATAAAATCGGGGCCATAACATACAATCTCTTTCATCATAAAGCAGTAGCAATTATTTTATTTATGATTGGCTTCATTAATCAAACATGGATAATTCAAGTTACTGGTATCATTCTCTTCGGTCATAGTTCAATGGATAGAATGTTATCTTACGGACTAAAATATTTTACAGGATTTAAATACACACATTTAGGAGAATGGTTTAATAAAATCCAATAAATAATATTGATTCAGTATAAATGAGCATCCCAAAAAATACAAATTTTGAAGTTGTACAATCCGATCATGGTATTAATGGCCAATACAAAAGCTGGTTTCTTGACTATGCATCTTATGTAATATTAGAGCGGGCAGTACCTGCTATTGAAGATGGCTTAAAACCCGTACAACGCCGTATTCTTCATGCCATGAAGGAAATGGATGATGGACGCTTAAATAAAGTAGCGAATATCATTGGACAAACCATGCAATACCACCCACATGGCGATGCTTCTATAGGTGATGCATTGGTAAACATGGGCCAAAAAGAATTATTGATTGACACACAGGGGAACTGGGGTGATGTTAGTATGGGTATTGAAGCTTCTGCCCCCCGGTATATTGAAGGCCGTCTGAGCAAGTTTGCACTTGAAGTGGTTTTCAATGCCAAAACAACTGAATGGTCATTAAGCTATGATGGAAGAAAGAATGAACCTGTAACACTTCCTGTAAAATTTCCACTTTTGTTAGCACAAGGTGCAGAAGGCATTGCTGTTGGATTAGCTACAAAAATTTTACCTCACAATTTTATTGAATTGTGCGAGGCTTCCATTAAATATTTAAAAGGAAAAAAGTTTGATCTCTATCCCGATTTTTTAACAGGCGCCATGACCGATGCTACAGATTACAATGAGGGAAGGAGAGGTGGTAAAATAAAAATCCGTTCACATATTGAAGAAGTGGATAAAAAAACCCTGCTCATTAAAAGTGTTCCCTATGGAATAACCACATCAGGCCTTATAGACAGCATTGTAAAAGCAAATGACAATGGCAAGATTAAGATTAAAAAAGTAACCGACATCAGCTCCTCCACCGTTGAACTACAAATTGACCTTGCACCTGGCATTTCTTCTGATATAACAATCGATGCTCTTTATAAATTCACAGATTGCGAAATATCCATATCTCCAAACACTTGTGTGATTGTTGATGATAAGCCGCAATTTGTAAGCGTCATTGAATTGCTGCGCATCTCCACTGATAAAACAAGAGATTTACTGCAAAGAGAATTGGAAATAAAGCTGCGTGAATTGCAGGATAAATGGCATTATACTTCACTTGAAAAAATATTTTTTGAAGAACAAATCTATAAAGAATTAGAAAAAAAGCATGAAACATGGGAAAAGGTTTTAGCCGGTATTGACAAGGCCTTTGTTCCATTTATTAAAAATTTAAAAAGAGAAATAACAAAAGAAGATATTATTAAGCTTACAGAGAAACCCGTGCGCCGCATTTATAGATTGGATATTAATGAATTGAATGAACAAATAAAAGGACTGGAAAGCGATATTAAACAGGTAAAATTCGACCTGGCAAATTTGACAGAATTTTCCATTGCCTATTTTGAGGGATTGCTAAAAAAATATGGAAAAGGGAAGGAGCGCAGAACCGAGATAAAACAGTTTGAAGTGATTGAAGCCAAGCACGTGGCCATTGCCAACACACGTTTGTACATCAATTATGCAGAAGGATTTATTGGCACCAGTTTAAAGAAAGATGAATTTTTGTTAGAGTGCTCTGACCTTGATGATATTATTGCTTTTACCAAGAGAGGCATCATGAAAGTGGTGAAGGTGCAGGATAAAGTATTTATTGGCAAGGATATTTTGCATGCAGCCGTTTTTCGTAAGAACGATGAACGAACTACCTATAACATGATCTATATGGATGGTGCCAGCGGTCTTTCTTATGCTAAACGTTTTAATGTAGTTGGCATTACCCGTGATAAAGAATACGATCTTACAAAAGGAGCAGATAAAACGAAGGCGCATTATTTTAGTGTGAACCCCAATGGAGAAGCCGAAGTAGTAAGGATCATACTAAGCCCTGCCTGTTCTGCCCGTATTAAAGAATTTGATTTTTATTTTGAGGAACAGGAAATAAAAAGCAGGACAAGTATTGGTAACCAGGTAACAAAATATCCTATCCGTTCAGTGAAATTTAAAGAAGCGGGACTTGCTTCCTTAGGCAGCATACAACTTTGGTTTGACGATAAATTTGGCAGGCTAAATCATGATGGAAAAGGAATTGCATTGGGCGATTTTGATGCTGACGATAAGATATTAGTTATATATACAGATGGAACTTATGAATTAACCGACCAGGAATTAACCCAGCGATTTAACCCCCAAGAAATATTACTTGTTGAAAAATTTGATTCTGAAAAAACCATTACTGCCATCTACCTTGATAATGAAAAGCTGCAATACAATGTAAAGCGATTTAAAATTGAAACAACTACACTGCGTTCAAGGTTTTTATTTATTAAAGAAGGCAAAGGAAATATTTTAGAAACAGTAACCACAGAAGAAGAACCATTATTAATTGTACAATCCGGCAAAGGATCGCAAATCCGAAAGGCTAAATTTAAAATTGCTAAAATGGTAGAGGTGATGGGCTGGAAAGCTGTAGGAGCCAAGCTGGTTGATTATAATAAATCATTACAAATGGAATGGGAGGAGAAGGAGGGAAGGCCCACGCAACAACGGTTGTTTTAAATGCTAACCCTGGTTTTCAGGTGAGACAGGGATGGGAATAAAGGTTACCGAATGATATTAGAGAAAAAGAAATCGAATGGCACAGATTGTATTGTACTGATCATAATTGATTTTCAATTGTATTTTTTGAAAATCTTGCATCTTATAGCGTAAATTAATGCGTTGAACTAACACCGCCTATTCAGGCGATGAGTTTCAGAGTCTGTAAATTGTAGATTATTTTTTAATCTTAAAATTTACAGCATCATGGAAAAAAAAATCATTAAGTCCGCAGGCTATTGCGGCATTGGAAAAAACCAATCAGTATTTATCTATTGGTCATTACAGTCCTCTTACTATTGGTCATTATCTGGCTGAGCTTCGTTATCTCTTTGTTTATTATGGAGATGTAGATCCTTACGATTTCACCGAAGATATGATCATGGCTTATCTGCTCTACCTGAGCAAAACACTGGGATGCAGCCGGGTAAAATGCAAGATGGCTGCCCAAAGCATTTCCTTTTTTTTACGCCATGTGGTAAAGCGGCCATATGTAATTCCCACCGTTATATATCCAAGGCCTACCCATAAGCTCCCGCCGGTGATGTTGCCCGAAGAAATTATGAAGATGCTTGATGGCGTACAAAACCTGAAGCACCGTACCCTTCTGATGCTGCTATACAGCAGCGGCATGCGCATCAGTGAAATAGCCAATTGCCGCATTACCGATATAGACTCTAAGAACATGCGTATAAAAATAGTGCAGGGCAAGGGATGCAAAGACCGCTTTACCATTTTATCTCAGCAGGTACTGCTGGAGCTAAGGGCTTACTATCTTATTTATAAACCCACCGAATATTTATTCAATGGACAACGGCCCGGTAAACGCTACAGCGTACGTAGCATACAACACCTGATGCAAAAGGCATTGATAAAGGTGGGTTTGGAAAACAAAAACTACACCATACATACCATACGACACAGCTTTGCAACCCACCTTTTAGATAACGGAACCGACCTGCATACTATAAAAGAGCTGCTTGGCCACAGCAGTTTACAAACCACCATGAAGTACATGCATCTCACCGCAAAGCGCATAGACGATATATTTAACCCCTACGATGCATTATTGCTGGCAAAAGATAACAACATCATTAAGCAAATTTAAAATGATGTTGCATGTTACCTTATACAGCGCCGCGGGCTACGGTGCAGCAAGTGTTACAAAAGCATCCCTTGCCATGCAATAAAAATGTGCATGTCGCCAGAGTTTTACAGCGCATAAAAAATTGCCGGACATCTGCATTGGGCTATCATATGTACCGCCAGCACGGACGACGCATGCAGCCACATTAAATATCAGTATCATAGTTGCAGGGACAGGCATTGTCCTAATTGTGGTGCAGTAAAAAAACAAGAGTGGATAGAAGCCCGCAGCCGTGAACTGCTGCCGGTAAAATATTACCATGTGGTCTTTACATTACCTCATGAACTTAATAGTTTAGTGCTTGGTCACCGAAAGCTTTTGTTTAAACTGCTCTTTGATGCTTCTGCCCAAACGCTACTCTGCTTTGCAAAGGATACTAAATATCTTGGAGCAACGCCAGGCATCATCAGTGTGCTGCATACCTGGGGGCAGCAACTCAGTTTTCATCCGCACATCCACTGCATTATAAGTGGTGGTGGCATTACCGGTGATAACACCTGGAAGAATGCAACAAAAAATGACTGGCAATTTTTGTTCCCGGTAAAAGCAATGAGCATGGTGTACAGAGCAAAGTTTTTACAGGCATTAAAGCAGATGATTGATAAGGGTGAAGTAATACTGCCGGCGGGTAAAGATGAAAAACAATTATTGAACCTGTTGTACCGCAAAGACTGGATCGTTTATGCCAAAGCTCCCTTTGGCGGGCCGCAGGCTGTTATTGAATACTTAGGCCGGTACACGCATAAAGTGGCTATCAGTAATCACAGGATCAGCAGTATTAATGAAGATGGTACGGTAACCTTTGCATACAAAGATTATGCTGATGATAATAAACAAAAAGAAATGACGCTTATCGTACAAGAATTTATCCGCCGCTTTGAGCAGCACATATTACCAGAGCGGTTTACTAAAATAAGAACATATGGATATCTCAGTAACAGAGGACGTCACACCCGCATTAACAACGTGCTGGAAACTATGAAGCTGCCACTGCATAAAGGGCTCGTGAAGATACCCATCCAGGTTCGCCTGCTGGAACAATTTGGAATTGACATGACTGAGTGCCCTTGCTGTAAAAACAAAACTTTGCAACTGGTAAAAATATTTTATCCTTGGAAAAATTGGGATGATGGATGAATATATACAGGTATGATTTTTTTTAAAGCGATGAAAAATGCAAGCCTTGCCTTAGGTAATGAGAAGCTTATGCGTGTGTATTAAAAAACCAGTGTACAGAAAAACCGTATGAAAGAGATTAGTCCTATTTTTAAAACATCAAAGTTTTTTTGCAGGGATAGACCCTGCCAAAAAGCTGGTAAAAGCAAAACTTTATTTTAAAAACAAACAGATAGAAAATAACAGGTTGATACTTTGTCCCCAATAGCAAACTTTACGGCGACATCAGTCAACTCAAAAGTATACCGCAATGCCCCCGCAACAGTCTTCAAGCTATGGGGCTTTTTTGGGGGGCAATGCGGATACTTTTCTATGTGTTGGCAGTAATTGTAAACGACCATATGGTCTAAATAAAAAATGTTTGTATTTCATTTCAAAACCTTTGTTGGACATCTTGAATTAGATGAACCAACACATGACGGGATTCCAAGCGAAAGTCCCACACTTATAGTTTTTAAAGAGAAACAAGACCCTTACCAAACATGAACTATTAAGACGATTTAATAACCTGTTACAAAAAAAGAATATAAGTTGGCTTAGACCGTTAAGATCATTGACAGCTGAATGGGTCATTGACCTTAAAGAACTTAAAAGCAGTTTTCCGATATTAGGGAACACTGAATATCTCAAAGGAAAAATTACTGTTGAACCTGAATATTTTCAAAATGAACAACGAGACGACTATACAGATGAAGCCATATCAATTTATAGTTCAATAAAGTTTGCTATATATCCCGATGAAATATATATGCAGACCTCAATAATTAGATCAAATCTCAATGATGAACTCAAGAAACCGTTAGAAAGATTTTTTAAAGATTTTGCTAAACCCCATAACTGTGGTTTTTTAATGATGAAATATGAGGATACTCCATTGCCGACAAAGTTGGTAAAAATAATTAAAGACCATTTTGCAACATATAGCTTTAATATTCTTAGAGCTGACGACAAAGGGTACTCGGATGACTTGTTAGCGAATATCAAAACATATATGCATGGCTGTTCATTTGGTGTTGCATTGTTTGACAGAATTAATTCGAACTATTTTAATCCGAATGTTTCATTAGAAATCGGGTACATGATGTCGCTTGAAAAGCCAATTTTATTTTTAAAGGACAAAACTCTTGTTTCATTACAAACTGATCTTGTTGGTAAACTCTATGGTGAGTTTGATTTTCAAGACGCAAAAACCACATAACGAAGCGTATTGACAAATGGTTGGCAGATAACGAAATGATATAAATGCTGCCCCATCCCCGCAGTCGTAGTTCGTGACACACGAAGCACTTACCTAGCCAAAATCATCTACACGAATTTAAAATCTAACTGAAAATAAAAATAACTTATACCATCTTTATCAGTTCCCTAATACCTTTACTTGATTTTCATAAGTAGTTATTGTTAACAATAGATTTTTGCATAGCGATGTATAGATTTCCGCATGAATGTTACATTCCACGAAACCCGGTGGATTGTGAATGATTTTAATTAAAAAATATGAATAAACTTCTTAGAACACTGATAGCAGGTTATGGAGCAAAAAAATTGGGTGGTGGTTGCTTGGGTACCATCTTAGTTTTTGTGATTATTTATTGGCTGTTGGGACAAGGTCAAGGTTGTTAATAATCACATTGAATTTCGATTGTGAATGATATAATTTAATTTATCCCATCGCCTTGTTTCGTGTCCTCACGTGGGGGAAAGGAATTATTCCTTCATAAAAGATTTAAGCGAAGAGTTTTAAAGAAATAATTGGTTCTTGCGGACACGAAGGCTGTGCTATAAAAAAGATTCATTTAGTCATTAAAACTTTTTGTTTCTTAGACAAATGAAGACAACCGCCTTGCTCCTCTATTTTGCTTCACTTTGTTTTCTATCCTGCCAGTCGCAAACATATCAAAAGCAGCCAGGCAATATGGCAGCGGCAGCCAATAATTTCCTGCAAAACCTTACCTCCCAACAAAAAGAAAAAGCACAATTTTTATTTGATGACGAGGAACGATATAATTGGCATTTTGTACCAAGGGATAGAAAAGGCATTTCTTTAAAAGAATTGAACAAAGCACAGCATGAAGCGGCAATGGATTTGCTGCACACAGCCCTTAGTGATACTGGTTTTAAAAAAACCACAGCCATAATAAAACTCGAAGGTATATTAAGAGATATAGAAGGATCAGGTAGTGATTACCGTGATCCCGGTAAATATTTTTTTTCCATTTTCGGTAATCCCACAGATAGTATTTGGGGCTGGCGCATAGAAGGACATCATATATCTCTTAATTTTTCTTCGCTGAATAATGAACTGGTATCAGGCACACCTGGCTTCTTAGGTGCAAATCCTGCCATAGTTTTATCCGGTCCTGAAAAAGGATTGCAAATTTTAAATGATGAAACAGAACTGGGATTTTCCTTACTGCATTCACTTGATGCCGAACAAAAAAAGGAAGCGGTGATTCAATCAAATGCACCTGCTGATATTATTACAGGAGCCAGCCGCAATGCAATGATCAATGACCCACAGGGTATTTTGTACAGCGAATTGAATAGTGATCAGCAAAAAATTTTCATGCAATTATTGAATATCTATATCTATCGCTATAAACGGCCATTTGCTTTGCACATGCTAAAGGATATGGAAACTGCCGGTTTAAACAAAGTGCAATTTGCCTGGGCAGGAGAGCAACAACAAGGGCTCGGTAATAAGCATTATTACCGCATACAAGGCCCTACTATAATTATTGAATACGATAACACACAGAACAATGCCAATCATGTGCATACGCTGATAAGAGATTTGAAAAATGATTTTGGCGGCGACCAGTTATTGGAGCATTATAAGAGCAGGCATTAATGTGTTGAACAACATTCTTTGATGCAGGAGTTTTAGAAATAAAAATAAAATTTGTTAAGGCTTAAGATGCTTCTTTCGTTTTATCCTTACCACCGCATTTTTTTCCATATTACTTGATAGGCGAATCTCATACCTTTTCTTACCATCTGATATCATCATGAGCGCCGTATTGGGTGGTATGCTTCCGAGGTTGTCTGCAAACATGCTCATCTCGTTATATTCTTTCGCCAGGTCTAAGCCAATTTTTAAGTGAATTGATTTAGCACTAAGCTTCTGAGAAGAGGCCAATAACTTATCATTAAAAAATATAGAAATAGAATCACCGTCAATTTCGCCATTATCATAAAAATCTATCAACAACGAATCTGCATCCACTTCAATCTCTTTAGTAATTACATTTTCCCTCTCTTTATACTCATTGGTCACCACATAATTGACAACGGGGCGTTGCACAATCGTGGCTGTTACTGCAGTATCAGTGGCCGAAGGCGACCAGAGCTGAAACGTTTCTTTAAAATTTCGTAAGGCTGTCAGTATAGAATCCTGGTTGCCGGCCTCCTTATTTAATTTCAAATCAAACAAGAGGTCTGGACACATATTTTTATAACTGCCCTTGCTAATGAAACGCCCGATTAAATTAGAACCTGCTTTTGCCACTCTTAATTGTGCAGTAAAATCCATCGGGCAATCTACTTCCATATTCAATGCAGAACCAAAATAGGTAACCGGTATATTAGATAAAGATAACTGTCGTGTGTTTGAATTAAAATTGCCATTTATTTTAAAACTACGAAAAGTGTTTTTAAAATAATAGTTGACAATACCCTGCACGGCAGTTCCATTTTGCTGGATTAATAATTCTACTAAATAGTTATTAGCACTGCCACCGTTGGGCACATTGGCTGATCCGTAATAATAGCCAACTACTTTTTGACTTTGTATCGCAGGACTTATCGCAATTAATAAAATAATGAGTAGTTTGTTCATAGAATGATGATAACGTTTTAGAAGGAATATTATTTGATATAACGTTTTATTTCTCTTTCTGTATCTCTTTGCTTAATAGTTTCTCTTTTATCATGAAGTTTCTTTCCTTTTCCCAAACCTATTTCCAATTTGGCCAAATTTTTTTCATTAAAAAAAAGACGTAAAGGAACAATACTATAGCCTTTTTCTTTTTTTAAACGATTCTCCCATTTTTTTAACTCGCGTTTGCCCAGTAATAATTTACGATCTCGTAGGGGTTCATGATTATTTGTAGTGCCATGAGAATATTCTGCAATATGCAATGATTTGATCCACATTTCTCCATTATGGAAAAGACAGTAACTGTCATTGAAACTGATCTTACCTGCACGCAATGATTTTACTTCTGTACCCAAGAGCATTATTCCTGCTATCAGTTTATCATCAATAAAATATTCGAAATAGGCGGATCGATTTTTACTTTCCATTGTTGGTTGTTCATTCGTATTTTTTTGCCCCTAATACGGAAAGAATCACGAAGTCTTGTGCGTCTTTGCGCCTTAGTGGCAATGCTTCTAATTCTTAAACAATGTAAGAACTGTAGCAATTTTTTGCTTTAAATCTTTTCTTGGAACGATGAAATCTAAAAATCCATGTTCAAGGATAAATTCGCTGCGCTGAAAACCTTCCGGCAAATCTTTTTTAATAGTTTCTTTTATAACCCGGGGCCCCGCAAACCCAATAAGGGCACCTGGTTCAGCAATATTCAAATCGCCCAACATACCAAAGGATGCAGAGATGCCACCAAATGTTGGATCGGTTAATAAAGAAATATAAGGAAGCCTGGCATCGGAAAGTTGCGAAAGTTTACCACTGGTTTTTGCCAATTGCATCAATGAAAATGCACTCTCCATCATACGGGCTCCACCGCTTTTACTAATGACCATATACGGCAGCGAATGTTCAATGCAATAATTAACAGCACGGCTAAATTTTTCACCCATAACGCTGCCCAACGAACCGCCAATAAATTCAAAATCCATACATGCAATTACAATATCATTTCCTTCTGCCTTGCCTGTTACTACACGCATAGAATCTTTTAATTCTGTTTTTGCCCAGGTTTCTTCCAGCCTTTTTTTGTAAGGCTTTAGATCAACAAATCCTAAAAAATCTTTTGAGCGAATGTTTTCAAAAAGCTCTGTGTATTCATTATCGTCAAACAGAATATTGTAATATTCGTTACTGCCAATACGATGGTGAAAATTACATTTTGAGCAGACGAATAATTGCTCTCTCAAATCAGAGATCGTGCAGATATAATTGCACTGCGGGCATTTGGTCCACAAACCTTCCGGCGCTTCTTTTTTTTCAGATGATGGTGTTGTGACCCCTTTTTTCAGGCGTTTAAACCAACTCGTTTTTGTTTCTTCGGTTTTACCTTCTTCGCCTGCAAGGTTGGCATCAAAATCTTCAATTGGTTTTGCCATCTGCCAATATTTGGTTCAGCACAAATATAGGGATAGTAACAGAACAGGTGTTTATGATAATTGGGGGTGTCCTGACGAACTTCTATGATATTTCCTTGTGAGTTTGACAATAATTATCTCTTTTGTTTTTGGGCATTCGCAATAAACCTATCTACCACAGCTTCCAGTACGAGTATTCTAACCATGTCATAAATATACAGTTGATTTTGGATTTTGTAAAATAGTAAACCAATGGTCATCTAATGTATGAAACCATATAATGCGGTTTGAATACTTCAAAGTGTCATTTTCAAACATCATTTCATTGGGAGTTAAACGTTCTAATTTCCATTGTGTTGGCAAACTTCCAAAAGTTGTTTCCGAATTATTTATTAAAATGGCTGTTTCTTCGTTTACAATATCAGTGCCATTTATTTCAATGCTAAAATTCACGAAGGCATTTTTATTAGCTTGTCCCCAGGCTTCGTAGAAGGGCTTACCATTATGCATACCTCTCCAGCTTCCTACCAGCCATTTCATGTGCTTGGCAGTACTGTCCATGTTGTTCTGGCCAAAAGAAATAAAGCAAACAAATATTGCAATGATGGAGAATATTTTTTTCATAAAGAATTTTTGGGAAAAATAATTCTCTATGTAAAATCATTTAAAAATAAATCGCAAACTGTTGAATACAGTACGCAAAACTGTTCGATTTATGAGAACTAAACTTCATTCTAAAATATTAAAACCCCTCAGGGGGCTTATAATTCTCTCTTTTCACTATCGTTCTTTACTTTCTTGCGGTCACTTTTCATTTCCTTTCGGTTATGAGTAACATCTTCACCTTTCTTTTGCTGTTCAAGGCCTTCGCGGCTATCAATGTCATCTTTGTTTTGGGGGCGGTTTCCCTGGCCCCCCATTGGCTTATTTTGCCTTGCGCCCCCACTGTTTGTATTTTTCATAAACTCATTTTAAGTAGTATCAAAAAAACCATACCATTAAAAAGAAGCAATAACTAAATGGGCCGTTTCTCTTCCACTTGCCAGGGCTGCTTCAACTGTGCCTATTTCGGGTCCATCGCTCAAACCCTCCCCTGCAAAAAATAATTTGCTTTCAACAGGCTGTTTTAAAATTTTTATGATTGTATCTCCACCCACTATTTGATAACTGTAAGCACCCAAACTATATGGATCGGTTGCCCAGTTAATTATTTTCCAACTTTGTAATTTTTTATGTAAAGCAATGGCTCCATATTAAAAATAGAGGATAAAGAAGTTATTGCGTTTTCAAGCATCTCTGACTCGCTCAAGTGCTTCATCTTTTCGGCGTGCGGACCTCCTAACCACCCGGTAAGCATAGCTACTTCTTTAGGATATTGTGTCCACCAGGTAGGGACTGATTCTTCAGAAAAAAGAAAAGTCATCTTTTTTGTGTCTTTGCCTGTAAGTGCTTTGACAGTCCAAAAAGGCCTTTCAAATAGAAGAATTGTTTTTATCACCGCCCCATAGCCTGCTTGTTTTATTACATCTATTTTGTTTTCTATGGCTGGGGAAAATTTGATTATTTCGGATTGTAATACCCCTATTGGAACAGTAATAATAATTTTTTTAGCTATTAACGTTTGTTGTGCTGTAATAATTTTAATATCATCCCGCTGCCAATCAATTGTTGTAACAGGTGATGAAAAATAAACGGTTCCTCTTTTTTGTAAAAACTCACTGTAGAAAAAATTAACAAGAGTTTGGTAGCCGCTTTCTACACGGTATTGTTCATCACTTGAGTTGTTTAGTTCATCCCTCAATGCAAATGTACTAGCCTTGCCAAGGTCGGCTGCATAATAACCTTCTACATAACTTTTAAGTGATTGTATCAACCTTTCGTATTTCGGTTCATTTAAATATTGGCTAATAAAATCACCGACATAAATATCAGTTTTTAATTCTTTAAACTTCTTATTTAGTTCACGGTAGCCCTCAATAAAGTCTGTTTTCTGCAGACCGTTTTTTTCTCTACGCCAATTACTGCCTTCAACTTTTGGATAGGCTATGCCTGCTTTTTTTAATAATAATGTAGTTAATGGAAGATCGCCATGTACAAATTCAGCACCGGCTTCTATAGGCAAAGAAAAATTTTGATCGTAAACTGTATGTATTCTTCCTCCAATGCGGTCCCGGGCTTCAATGATTGCAACTTTTTTACCTGTTTGTACTAACTCCCACG
>MWVX01000319.1_pt1 | contig 14396 bp, 10 predicted proteins | sample 1047311 | NCBI WGS metagenome assembly MWVX01 (sample SAMN06349984, study PRJNA376086) | soil metagenome | isolation source: MtG-4 sample Antarctic (ecotone) soil | place: Antarctica | collected 2015-01-13 | reverse complement strand
AGAAAAAGTGTATAAGCCATATTTGTTTGAACATTCAATGCAATTCAAACCTGGTGAAGTATATAAGTGAAGGCGTTGTTATTGATGCCTGCAATCCATTGCCTGTAGCAAGGCTTCCTTCAGCATGTATGGGTTCATTGATTTCCAGGCCGGGGACGAAAGCAGAAATGAAAGGAGAGTTTGTTATATCTGCACGAAAAGTAAAATCATAAGGCTTTACATTATGAATTTTTTTGTCTGTTGATACTGAGAAATAGGGCTGAATGTTATTCTGTATAATATAACCAAGGTCAGCTATTCTGTATTGACCTTCCATGCGGGCATTGATCACATCGCTGGAGATATCGATAAACTGACCAGTTTCGTTCCGTGAAGAAACAAGGTTCATGGTATCGATAGGCAGTCGCTGATCTTTGGAAACAAGCAGTGCTTTTGAAATCACAACAGTTCCTTCCAGGTAATCTGCATTTAGTGTGGTGATATCTGCATCAACTTTTCCATGAAAGCTCAATGGTTCTGTAGTAAAATGTAAAGGCAGTGTTTTAATACTATCTACCATTGCATTTAGCTTGAAAGAAGACGTAGCAGCAAAGTTGCCGCTGGCCTGTGCAGTAAGATCAATATTAGGATCCCGTATATCTGCATTTACGTTGAAAGCCGTTTGTTTCAATGAACCGTTTAACCGGATATTGCGATACGTATATTTATTAAAACCCAAAGCATAAATATTGCCTTTGAAAGTTGTATTGATAGCATCAGGTGTAAAACCTGTACCACTGAAGTTCATGTTGGCAGAAACAGTTCCTATCTGTGGGTTACGCAAAATTTTACCTAACTGAAGCGAACGGGTATCGATTTGTGCATTGTATTTAGCTTTGGCAGGATTAGCAAGATTGGAAAACCGGCCTTTGATATGTGCTCCTCCCGATGTTGTATTCAGGCGAATGTTGGTAGCCAGGTTATTCATGTTACCGGACAGGATTCCACTGGCATCAAAGGTTTCCGGAAGATTTATTTCTGGGGTGGATAACCTTTGCCCTGTGAGCAAAGCAATATCTGATTGTGAAGTATGAAATTTCCGAATTGTGAAATTGCCACCAGCTGCATTGGGATCTGTTACACTGGCCAGTGTACCGTAGGCATCTATTCTGGTATCTTTTAATCCTTCAAACTGCAAAGCTTCAAAATTCAACCGGTCAAGTGTGCCACTGCCTACAATGTTGAGATGCCATACATCAGATGGATTGCGAAAAGCAGGGTTTCCTCTAAGTTGCGGAGCGAAACTAAGAATGTCTTTTACCTGCACATAACTATTGACCAATTCAATGTCCATTACCGTCTGGGAAGGACTATTTGCCAATGCTTCATAAGAAGCATATTCTAAAATGGCATTACGCTTTAGTTCTGTGCCCGGTGTTTTTAAATATAGATTTTTGAGATAAGACTGGTTGTGGGCATATAGTAAATCGCCTTCGAGAGCTTGCAATATAAACCCACTTTTTTCTTTGAATGAACCTTTAGAAATTAATATTCCTGTTGAATCTTTATTCAACACCAGGTTCTCAGCGTGCAGGGTGAGGCTGTCGCCCCGCATGTGCGCAAAGTCCAATCCATATTTTTGTGTGGGTGTATTATCATTATCAAACTGAAAAGTATTATTGTTTAACCTGATTTCATCGATCCGGAAAGACCAGTCATTTTGTTTTTGTGCAGCGATTTCCTGTTTCAACTCTTTTTCAATCAGTTCCTCTGTAACCTTTTTTCCCAATTTAATTGCTGTCAGACTATTATCAAGATGCAGTTTATCAAAATGAATGAGCCTGTTTTGAAGATCCAGTTGTTTCCCATCCAACTCAAGATGACCAACAGTGAACTGGGTGAAAAAAGCAGACACATCATTGCCATAATCCAAAAAAACATCATCGAGAATAATGTTTCCAAAATTTAATTTCATAGCAGTGGGTACTACTGCTTCGGCCAGGTCTTTTGAGATCGGTTCGGGCTTGATTAATGGTGTATTTTGGGTAAAGCGTATGCGTATACCGTTGGCTTTTAAAGAAGCTATATCATAATGGGGTAAGTAAGGATTGAGCGTATCGATATGTGCTGTCAGACCTTTGATGTATCCAAACATGTCATTACCTGTTAGAACATCCTGGTATACTACTCTGAAATCATTCAGTTTTATATCATCAACGTTCAGTTTTAAAAGGGTTGTTGCTGCCGTATCTGTTTTGGATTGCTCAGTAATGAAAGCATCCACTATGAATTGGAAATTGAATACAGTATCAGGCAAAATCCTTTTGACCTTGGCGGTAATGCCACTTAGTTCCAGGCTTTTAACCTGCACTTCGTTGGACATAAGTTTGAACAGGGCAAGGTCTGCATTGATCGTACCCCCCGCCACAAGTGTATCTTTTGTCTGGTCTTCTATATATATGTTCTGTAAGGAGATTTTGCGGGGAAGCCGTACGGAAATACTCCCAATTTCCACCCTGGTTTTAAGTTTTTTTTCAAGATAATTTTCAATACGACCGGTAGCAAAATTCTGAACAGGGGGGGTAAGTACCAGTAAGAAAACAACTATAATGAACAGAAAAAGAAAGAGGATAACCTTTAGTAGTATCCGTGCTGTTTTCTGTAATCCTGTCCTTTCTTTTTTTTCTGTCTGCATTCTGATTAAGCGGCGGATTAATATCTCGCAATTTAAAGTCTAAAAACTAAATTTTTCAGAATATGGGAAAAATAGGGTTTCCTGCCATAAAAAACGTCTGCTAGGTTTTGGCATCCCTTATCCGTAAAAGTATTTCTTTTAGCTTAATTAGATGCTTATTGTTGAGATAGGGTTGTTTAAATAGCCACAATTTTCTTAGCTCTGAGGGCTCATTAAAAAAGAATTATGTGGAGAATAATACTTGTACAGTTTTAAATTATGGTTTTGTATTGATTATCCTCCAGTTTCGCTGTCAGGGGCATCCACAGGTTTAGATTGGGGCGAACCCTTTTCCCGTAAAAAAATAGACAGAACTACAATGGCAAATACAGATAAAAATTCACTTTCCCAGTTTTGAAAAGACTCAAACCACAATCTTGAATTACCCAGGTATTGCATAGCAGATTCAGTAGGAATGCCCTTTAATAATTGTTCTTCATTATAATCTTTCAGGCTGCCGTACCAATGTAGCAGGAATGATAAAAAGAAAAGCAAGCTCAGAGCATAACACAAAGAGTGTTCATAAATATTCAATATAATTCCACCTTTCTTTACAGGCCACGGCGCATTTTTTCTTCGCGGATTTGGATTTCGGTCAACTTCCTCTTTTTTATCCGGGTCTTTTGATTCTGAAGAACCTTTTTGATAGAGCAACATACTCAATATAACAAAGAGAGCCATTTGTAAAAATTCACTTTCCCAGTTTTCAAAAGTTGCCTGCAAAAAATGACCAGAGGTTAAATATTGTGACATAGCCAGTTGTTGACCTCCCTCTTCCTGCATTTCCTGGTTGTGTTGCTTTAGACCTGTAACCGCTTGTCCGCATAAAGAAATAATAAAAAGCAACAGGAATACGATCGAAAGACCATTGTTTTTAAAAATATTCTTCATGTTATTTATTTTTATTTAGATAGATAATTATTACACGAGTAAAAAATTCCACAAACAAATTCAAATTTGCAAAAGCATGGCCAGGCTTTTTGCTAGAAAATTGATAACTGGTGATTAAAATGCATTTTTGTCTTTGAATAACTTATGAATAAACAGACTTTTCTTATAGCAATAACTATTCTTGCTGCTTTAGATATTTCGGCGCAAACACAAATACCCAATAACTGGTTTAGCATTAAAGCTTTTCTTCCGGGTCATAGAAACGCTGTTATTATCCTGAGAACAGGTAACCAGGTCATCCAAAAGGATAGCCTGCATAATGACGTATATAGTTATAACGGATATACCAATACTGTAAATGAAGGCACCCTGGAGATACACAGTGGAAAACAAATTGAATATTTGCCGTTGTTTATAGAACCCGGAACAATTAAAATAAGGGATGAGGGTAAAAAACTGGTCGTTTTTGGTACAAACATAAATGATCAATACCTGCAACTTATAAACAACATGGAGTCGCAGGCACTTGAACGAAAGGGTTTAAGCTTTGATGCAGTCCGGGATTACAAGCGAAACCTGGCAGACCTGTTTATACAGGAAAATACAGACTCACCCATCAGTCTGCGGTTGTTATTCAATTATTATTACCTGGATGCTGATGCACCGGATATAAAATATTATACCCTATTCAACTCTTTGCATGAGGATCTAAGAAAAACCAGTAGTGGTCAAAAAATGGCGGAAGAGGTCAGGAGGCGTTATGCTATAGCTAATGGCCGCCTGGCACCTTTATTAGTCCTTCCGGATAAAGATGAAAATAATATGCAGCTCTATAGTAAAGGCCGTTATACCATAATAAATTTTTGGGCTAGTTGGTGCGTTCCCTGCCGGAAAGAACATCCTGCAATCATTGCATTACAGAAAAAGTATTCATCCAAAGTTTTGAGTATTGTTAGTGTGTCTTTAGATGCAAATAAGAGTGCCTGGCAAAAAATCATTATCAAACAAGGCTTAAGCTGGATGCACCTTATCGACACGCAGGGATGGAAAGGAAAAGCAGCAAGCACATATTCCATCAAAGCGTTACCAACCAATTTTTTAATAGATGAAAATGGGATTATTGTCGGAAAAAACTTAACTATTGAAAATATAGATAAGCGCTTATCTGGCCTGCTGCATTAGTTTAAGCAGTTACTGATTTTCCGCCTGTACATCTTTAGACGATAGAATTATATAAATTGTCAGGGTTTTTTCTACTTTCACCGTAAATATTGAAACAAGTATGGTTTTGCAAATAATTTTATAATCCTTACGATTTCTCTTTCATCAAAAATTTATTGGTAAGAAATTAATATTGTTTATGTTTCAGAGTGGCATTGATCATGTATTGCTTATAGATGATGATAAGGATGATTGTTCTTTATTTGAGAATGCCCTTCATAAAGTATCTCCCGATATAAAATTCGATTGTCTTAACCATGCACGGGGAATTGATTCTATTTCATCTTCTCATCCTCCTGATATTATTTTTTTAGATCTGAACATTGCGAGTGAAAGTGGTTTAGACGTGCTGGACGAATTGAGAAAAATAAATGTATTGAAAAGAATTCCTGTAGTAGTTTATAGCGGCTCTCAATCCAGCCGTGACATAGCTGCTGCGTATGGATTTGGGGCCAATTTATATTTTCAAAAACCATATTCCCTGCACGAACTGACAGAAGGTCTTAAAAAGATTCTTCAACTGGACTGGTATCATCCTGATAGTGTTACGGCCGACTATTTTAAGGAAGGAAAATACGAGGCATTTATATCTGTGTGAGCAAAGCCTTTTTAGCCGAACTGCAATGCGAAAGCACTTCCCTGGCCTTCCACAGACTGTACCTGCAGCGTACCTTTGTGTAGCATCACAATTTGCTTACACAAGCTCAGCCCGATACCACTACCTTGCTTTTTGGTGCTGAAAAAAGGTATAAATATTTTATCCAACAATTCTGCATGCATCCCTTGTCCGTTATCTATCACTTTTATAATTATTTTTTTGTTTGTTGTTTGTTCTGCTGATAAAACGATACGGGGTTTATCAGATTCTTTTACAGCTTCAATGGCATTCACCACCAGGTTGATCAAAACCTGTTCAAGCAGACTGGGGTCTGCCTGCATCACTATGTCAGGATCTCTCATGATGATCTCCAGTTCGATCTTTTTTTGCTCAAATGTTGGTTGCATGAGCTGATGAATATTTGCAAACAACTCACGGAGATATATTTTCTGAAGATTCAGTGTGGTGATTTTATTCAGATTGCGGTAGGTTTCAGCAAATTTTAACAACCCTTCACTTCTACGCTGTATAGTATCAATTCCCAATTCCAGGTCTTCAAAAGACTTATCATCTTCTTTTAATTGGCTGGAAGTAGCCTGAAGCCTGTGTTTGAGGGTTTCGGCAAGAGATGAGATAGGTGCTATGGAATTCATGATTTCATGGGTCATAACACTCAGAAGTTTTTGCCACGCTTTTGATTCGGTTTCATCAAGTGCATCATTTACGTTTTGAAATGCAATGAGTTTATACTTTTTTCCATCAGTTTGAAAAGCGGTTGCCGAGAGTAAAATTTTAAACGTTTCTTTTTCGAGGTGGGCAGTTGCAATGCGAGTGTCGCCAGGCTGCAATAGCTGGATCTCTTTGTATAGCTCATTATTTCGTTTGGATAAATAATGTATGGTTTTCAGGTAAGGTAAATGCAACATTTTTTTTAGCGATTCATTCATCCATACCACAACGCCACTTTCCATTTCAAAAGAAAGAATTCCGGTATCTACCAACTCAAGGATTTTTTGCAAATACTGGTATTGTGTTTCTTTTTCTTTACTGATTACTTTGAATGTAGCATTGATCTCATTAAAGCCTTTCCGCAAAGGCTGAAGCTCAGATGGGGCGTGTTTTACATCAAAATACCTGGAAAAATCCCGGTAGTGCACAGCTTCTACAAACTGGCTTAATTCTTCATGAGCTTTTCTTTGAAAACGAATAAATTCGACTACCTGGTAAATGACTAAAGGAATAAGAAAAAATAAATACACATATAACCTGCTTAGTACTAAGTAAGCAATAGCAAACAAAACAATACACAAAAAAATCACCCTGTGTAAAATGCGCCATTCAAATTTTTTAAAAGTCATTGATAAAAAAAAGTTTAAAGTCTTGCTGCCAATCAGGGTTATAGTTTTATTTAGATATACAATTAAACATTTAGAATCCCCATAGATATTTTACTTTTTATCTGTTGTTTATTAAATATCGTATTTGTTCAATCGCCTGTATAAAGCTGTTCTGGTTATACCTAATTCTTTTGCAGCCTTGGATATATTTCCACTATTTTTTTCTATAACTTTTAAAATTGTATTTTTTTCAACTGTGCTCAGATTAGTATAAGCAGCTTCTTCTTCTATAATCGTTGCGGTTTCCAACGGTGAAAAAATTATATCTTTTGCTTCAAGAACAGTTCCATCTGCCATAATTACAGCCCGTTCAATAATATATTGCAACTCACGTACATTCCCTGGATATTGATAGTTCAGTAGTTTTTGTTTTGCACTATCATCCAGCTCGGGTGTAGCCTTCATATATTTATTGCTATAGGCTTTGCTGAAGTGCCTGGCAAGCAAAATAATATCATCATCTCTTTTTCTGAGTGGCGGCACCATGATCTCAACAGTATTGATGCGATAGATCAAATCTTTTCTAAAACGTGTTTCATTTGCCAATTCGCTCATGGGCACATTGGTGGCACAAAGCAGCCGGATATCGATTGAAACGGGTGTGTTGGTTCCCAGCTTTGTTACCTGGCGGTTTTGTAGTACAGATAAAAGTTTCGATTGCTGATATAAGGATATATTGGCTATTTCATCTAAAAAAAGAGTCCCTGTATCAGCCATTTCAAATCGGCCCTGTCGGTCTTCACGTGCATCAGTAAAAGCACCTTTTTTATGTCCGAATAGTTCACTTTCAAATAGTGATTCTGTAAGGGAGCCCACATCTACTTTTACAAATGGCTTACCTGCCCGCAAGGAATGTTGATGAATAGCTTTGGCTATTAAATCTTTGCCTGTACCGTTTTCACCTAATATCAAAATATTGGCATCAGTAGAAGCTATTTTATTGATCTTATAAAAGATCTCCTTCATGGCAACTGACTCACCCAGCAATTCATTACTCAAAACAGAATTCTGCACGGGCTGCTTAAAACCTGTTGATTTATTTTGTTTGTTTTTGACAGCCTCGTTAATAGTGGCCAATAGTTTTTCATTATGCCAGGGTTTTACCACAAAATCAAAAGCTCCTTCTTTTAGCGAACGGATGGCAAGATCAATATCTCCATATGCAGTGATCATAATGAGGCAGGCATCCGATTTTAATTCCTTTATTTTATTGAGCCAGTAAATACCTTCATTACCGGTGTTGATAGAGCTGTTGAAGTTCATATCGAGGAGGATAACATCAAAGTGATGCTTTGAGAATAGAGATCGGATGTTTTCCGGATTTTTTTCGGTTACTATCTCTTTAACCTCCGGCTTCAATAATAAACGTACAGCTGTCAATACATCAACATCATCATCTATAATAAGTATGGAGGCATTCTTTAAAGACATGGCAAAGTAAAAACCTTATCGTGGCGAAACTACAACTATGCCGCAAATACAACAACCTCATAATGAGTTTTTTAAACCTGTTAAGTTATTAAATAAACCTGTACGTTTTTGATACAACCTATGTCCGAAAACGAACAGTTTCGTAGATAACAACAAATGCAAGTTATTGAATATGAACAGTAACGGCTATTGGCATCATTATACCATATAACTTATAAATTTTACGCTAGAGATCTCCACCTAATATTTTTTGGAGAAGTTCATAAATATCAATTCGCTGTGGATAGAAAAATTGAAAAAAAAACCTGGACAAGAAAACGCATCCTTACCATTACGGGTATTACACTTCTGGTGTTGCTTATATGTGCCAGCTGGTTTATGAGCTCAGGTAAAAGCCGTCTGAATGTAGATGTGGAACGCATCACCATCAGTGAAGTAAAGAAAAGCACCTTCCAGGAATTTATTCCAGTCAACGGCATGGTAATGCCCGTCACCACTATCTACCTCGATGCTATTGAAGGAGGCCGTGTAGAAGAGAAATTTGTGGAAGATGGCGCTTTTGTAAAGAAAGGCCAAGCCATCCTCAGGCTATCTAATACCGACCTTGAATTAAGCCTTGCCAACCAGGAAACTGCGGTCTTCGATGTATTGACCCAAATGCAGGGAACAAAGAATAATGCTGTTCAAAATACTATCCAGCAATTAAATCAAAAAGCAGAAGTGGAAAATGAGCTGACCGAAGCTGAAAGAGTATATAAACTAAACAAACACCTGTATGAAGAAAAAGTAATCGGATCACAGGAGTATAAATCTTCGGAAAATAACTACAACTATCAGCAAAACAGGAAAAAACTTAATGATAAAACTTTGAACCAGGATGCTATCTCCAACAGGCAGCAGATTGGCCAAATGGGCGCTTCCTATTCACGTATGCAAAATGCGTTGGCCCTTATGCGTCGCAAAGTTGGCGACCTGGTGGTGAGGGCACCTGTAGATGGCCAACTCACTTCACTAGATGCAGAAATAGGACAGTCGAAAACAAAAGGTGAACGCCTGGGACAGATAGATGTAATGAGCGGATATAAAGTGAGGGTAGATGTAGATGAACATTATATATCGAGGGTGATGATAGGGCAAATGGGAGAAGCTTCATTAAGCGGTAAAAATTATAAGCTACGAATCAGGAAGGTGTATACACAAGTAAACAATGGACGCTTCCAGGTAGATATGGAGTTTATTTCGGAAATACCTGAAGGCATACGACGCGGACAAACCCTGCAGATACGATTGGCCCTGAGCGATGAAACCCAGGCTGTATTGGTACCTAAGGGAGGTTTTTTTCAGCAAACAGGGGGCAACTGGATATTCAAAGTAAAAGAAGATGGTTCCAAAGCCTATAAAGTTGATGTGCAGCTTGGCAGGCAAAATCCAGATTATTATGAAGTGCTATCAGGTTTGCAACCCGGTGATAAAGTAGTGACCTCGAGCTATGAAAACTATGGCAATATGCAGGAACTGGTGCTGAAAAAATAACAAGCTAAAAATTTAGTTTATGAATATCATACTGCTTTTTTTATTTCTTCTTAATGCCTGTCTTTTTTCACACAGGCAAGTAGTGAAATCACAAAAAAATTCACACTCTGAAAAATACTTTCCTGGTGCGTTGGAACCTACACACCCATTGTTCATTTTGAATTAAAACCAACTTTTTATAAATAGTATACAATGATCAAGATCACCGACCTCGAGAAATATTACCGCACTGAAGATGTGGAAACAGTAGCACTAAATAAGCTTTCTTTTGAAGTGAAGGAAGGTGAGTTTGTAGCTGTAATGGGACCATCGGGATGCGGTAAGTCTACTTTGCTCAACATTATTGGCTTACTCGACGACCCCGATGGAGGCAGTTTTTTATTCAATGGGATAGAAGTAGTGGATTTTAATGAGCGCAAACGGGCTGACCTCCGCAAAAAAAACATCGGGTTTGTATTCCAAAGCTTTAACCTGATTGATGAACTGACGGTTTTTGAAAATGTGGAATTACCCCTTATTTATTTGGGAATGAACTCCGGCGAACGAAAGAAAAAGGTAGAAGAAGTGCTTGATAAAATGCAGATCATGCACCGTCGAAATCATTATCCCCAACAGCTTTCCGGGGGTCAACAGCAGCGTGTGGCAGTGGCCCGTGCAGTAGTGAATAACCCGAGGCTGATACTGGCAGATGAGCCAACAGGAAACCTGGATTCTACCAATGGTAATGAAGTAATGCAGTTATTAACAGATCTCAATGAGCAGGGCACTACGATTATTATGGTAACCCACTCTGAACATGATGCCCGCTATAGTCACCGCGTTATCCGCATGCTCGATGGGCAGGCTGTGTTGGAAAATATAATGGTGTAACTCCCAGTTTCCTTCGAAGGAGTCCGGAGTCCTTCGGACCAGTGGGGGCACTTAGGTCAAAGGTTTCTCTGTATAAATAAACAGTTTTTCTTAAGCAATTTATAAGATTATGTCACCAGCTGAAACACAATTATCAACTTTTGTTGCCTCGCACACTTCAACTGTAACAATATTATCAACTAACATAAACATAAGTTCCCCACCCGGGGGACAAGGGGCTGGAGGGACTAAATTATGATACGTAACTACCTCAAGATTGCAATTCGCAATCTGGTGAAACACAAGTTCATTTCATTTATTAATTTGTTTGGTTTAACTGTTGGCTTAACGTGTTGCTTCCTCATTCTTGTTTATATTTTACATGAATTAAGTTATGACAAATACAATAAAAATGCGGAGAATATATACCGTGTTGAGCGTACCTTTCTTAACCCTGAAACAGGTAATAAATCTCTTGAATTAGGCTCCATTGCTCCGCCCTTTGCACCTTTATTAGTTAATGATTTTAAAGAAATAAAAACACTAACCCGTCTGTTGTCAAGCGGCAATACTTCATTCAAGTACGAAGAAAAAATATTTAATGAACAAAATGTGTTTTTTGCAGATGAAAATCTTTTTCATGTATTTAATGTGAATGTAGTGAAGGGTAATCCTTCTAAAGCTTTAAATGATCCCTATTCTGTTATGCTAACAGTGGAAATGGCTAAAAAATATTTTGGTAATGATGATCCTCTGAATAAGATGATAATGCTGGATAACCAGCTTACCTGTAAAGTAACAGGCGTTTACAAAGCTTTTCCTGCAAATGCTCACCTGCATCCTGCCGTGATGATTTCATTTAACACCCTAAAAGATAGTGCTGTGTACGGAGAAGAAGGTTTGAGAACCAACTGGGGTAATAATTCTTTCCTGACTTACATTGAGCTGCCTGATAATTATGATCCAAAAAAACTGGAGACACAGTTACCAGCTTTTCAAAACAGGCATATTAAAGAAGGCAATGACAATAAATTTAAGCCATCAGACTGGTCAAAACTGACATTAAAAAAACTGACAGACATACACCTTTATTCTCATACCGATTATGAGGCCGAAGAAAATGGCGATATAAAAAGGGTGTACATTTTTTCAGCCATAGCATTATTCATCTTATTGATTGCATGTATAAATTACATGAACCTTTCTACAGCACGGTCTGTATTACGTGCAAAAGAAATTGGGGTTCGCAAAGTAGTAGGTGCCCGCAGGCGTGAGCTCATTGCCCAATTTTTAAGTGAATCAGTGCTCCTTTCGTGTGTTGCTGCCCTACTTGCATTTGGGTTATTATGGCTGGTACTACCCTGGCTGAATAAACTATCAGGACAAACACTGACCATTCACACCTTATTAAAATGGAAGATCATATTGTCGGTTTTAATGGTGCCATTTCTAGTTGGGATTCTTTCAGGCATTTACCCTGCTATGTTCCTTTCTTCCTTCCAACCTATCAAGGTGCTAAAAGGTTTTATGAAAGTGGGCGGAGTAAACATTTCATTTCGTAAGGTGCTGGTAGTGGCTCAGTTTTCTATTTCTATTATACTAATCATCGCCACAGCCATTGCATTTCAGCAGTTGAGGTATATACAAAACAAATCGCTTGGTTTTGATAAAAACCACGTCATCAATTTTAGTTATGCTTCTGCCTTAAACAATTCTTTTGAGTCATTTAAAAACGAATTATTATCCAACACCAGTGTTCAATCTGTTTCAAGGTCCTCTCGTATTCCGGGCGGTCGTTTGCTGGATGCTATGGGCTCACAGATAAATAATGGCGATTCATTAGCGCCTACTAAGGCAGATATAAAATTTGTTGTAGTAGATGAAGGTTTTGTGCCCACTTTTGGACTTAAACCGGTGGCAGGGCGAAACTTTTCCAAACAATTTGGAATGGATACTGCTGCTTTCCTTATTAATGAAGCGGCAACAAGAGCGTTGGGATTAAAGTCTATCAATGAAGCAATTGGTAAACAATTTCAATACGGTGGCAGAAAAGGCCAGCTGGCGGGTGTAATAAATGACTTCCATTTTGAATCTCTTCATCAACGGATTTTGCCTATGGTATTTTTTATGCCTACCGGCACCGGCGGCTTTGGTAATTTATCCATAAAAATTGCAGGGAACAATATTCCAGGCGCCTTAGCACACATTGAAAGTATATGGAAAAAATATCTTCCTGATATACCCTACGATTATAGTTTTCTTGACAACAGGTTTGAAAGATTATATGAATCTGAGCAACGCCAAAAAACCATTTTTACCACATTTGCCTGCATTGCAATATTTATTGCCTGCCTTGGCTTGTTTGGATTGTCTGCTTTTGCAATCAGCCAACGTATAAAAGAAATTGGCATTAGAAAAGTGTTGGGTGCCAACGCAGGCAATATTGTAGGATTATTATCTAAGGATTTTTTGAAGCTGGTTGCAATGGCTGCTGTTATTGCATTTCCCATCGCATGGTATGCTATGCATAAATGGCTGGAAGATTTTGCTTACAGAATCTCCATTCCATGGTGGGTATTTGTACTTGCCGGAGTTTTAGCAGCAATCATTGCATTCATCACCATCAGTTTCCAAGCCATTAAAGCTGGCATGACAAATCCGGTTGAGAACTTAAGAACAGAGTGAGTAAAATGAAATCTCGTAAAACGGGATAAAGAATTTAAGAACAGAATAAACTGGTTTTATGCTCAAAAATTATTTCCTTATTACTTGGCGCAACATTAAGAGCAATAAGATGTTTTCTTTCATTAATGTATTTGGTCTCGCTATTGGCCTCACCTGTTGCCTGCTCATTACCCTATATGTTTACCACGAAACAAGCTATGACACCTATCATAAAAATGCAAATCAGCTTTACGAACTGGCAACCGTTTTTGTAAAAGATGGAAAGGAAGATCCAAAACCCAATACACCTGCGCCAATGGCTGCAGCTATGAAACAGGAATTTCCTCAAATTACAGAAACAACAAGAATCCTCGCACTGTTTGCAGAGGATAAAACACTGCTTCAGTATAGGCCCCAGAATGCAGCACAAAAGTCTTTTTATGAAACTAAGGGCTACGCAGCCGATTCAACATTTTTCCGTTTGTTCAACTATCACTTTATTGAAGGAAATGCTAACACCTGCCTGGATGCACCGAATACAGTTGTACTGAGTGAAGAAATAGCAAAAAAACTTTTTGGTAACGAACCTGCGTTAAATAAAATCATTCATATCAGCAGCAACAGTAATGGCGATACCACCTTTACTGTCAGAGGAGTTTTCAGACCGTTGAATAAACCAACTCAAATAGATGCCCGGTTTTTTATTTCTATGCGGGGAGGAGGGATAGAAAATTTTGTTACCGGGCAAACGGACATGGCTGGAAATAATATGTTTTTTACTTTCTTTTTATTAAAACTAGGTGCAGATGCAAAAGCTCTTGAAGCTAAGTTTCCGGCATTTGTTGAAAAGTATATAGGAGCAAATTTGAAAGCTATGGGGTTCTATAAAAAGCAATTTTTGATCCCCGCTAAAGATATGCACCTCCATTCCCGGATGGATATGAATATTTCGCCTGTAGTTAGTGTAACATCCTTATATGTTTTGGGGTCCATTGCTTTGTTCACACTCCTTCTTGCCTGCATCAATTTCATGAATCTATCAACTGCACGATCCTCAAAACGTTCGGCAGAAGTAGGTATACGTAAAGTGCTGGGAGCA
>MWVX01000318.1_pt1 | contig 14406 bp, 13 predicted proteins | sample 1047311 | NCBI WGS metagenome assembly MWVX01 (sample SAMN06349984, study PRJNA376086) | soil metagenome | isolation source: MtG-4 sample Antarctic (ecotone) soil | place: Antarctica | collected 2015-01-13 | reverse complement strand
AATGATTGTTTTTTCTACAGAAATAAAATACAAAACTAGAGTATCAAATATTTCACCCTACCGAAATAGCATATTCATGCTATTTTAATTGCAGATTTTATAAACTAACATACGTTTATGCTATTGACTTCTGCTTTGCTGCTTTATAATTTTGGAATTGAGTTTTTGGTGAATGATTTTTATTGAGGCTGGTGGGATGGAAGTCAGGCGTATTTAAAAAAAAGAAGGCTTAACCCGGGGATTTCATTCACTGTGTTTTTCAGCCACCTATTACTAAGAATACGGAATATGATTTAGATATTACTCTTAATACTACATTTAAATTTTAAAACAATGTTTATGATCCCTTCCCATATGCTTTTGATTCGAGATTTTTTGACCATTGATAAACACTTTACAAATAAAATCATGAAAATAAAATCATTTTTACCAATCCTCCTTCTTATTTCAATTATCGTTTTCAGCGGCTGTACAAAAAATCCCCCTGTACCCCCCGCACCCCCTGCACCTAGCTTACCCACCTTAACTACCACGGCAGTAACTTCCATAACAGGTACTACTGCACAAAGTGGTGGTAATATTACTGCTGACGGCGGCGCTGCGGTAACTGCCCGTGGCGTTTGCTGGAGTACTTCAGCAAACCCTACCACTGCGAATAACAAAACCGCAGATGGCTCCGGCACCGGTGTTTTTATTAGTTCTGTAACCGGGCTTACCGCAGGCGCTACTTATTATGTACGGGCTTATGCTACCAATAGCGCAGGCACCGCTTATGGTAATGAACTAAGTTTTACAACTACAACTACAACTACAGGTACAAATGTTTATGTAGCAGGATTTGAATATGAATCTAACGGAACAAATCGTGTTGCAAAAGTTTGGAAAAACGGCGTGGCTACTTCATTACCAAGGGGGTCCAGTGGCTCTTCGGTTTATGTTTCGGGCACCGATGTTTATGTAGCAGGATATGAAGGAGTATTTTTATTTTCAACTTCTGTTGCAATAGTTTGGAAAAACGGCGTGGCTACCTTATTAACAAACGGCTCTAATGATGCCTCTGCCAGTTCGGTTTATGTTTCGGGCACCGATGTTTATGTAGCAGGATATGAATCTAACGGAACAAAAGGTGTTGCAAAAGTTTGGAAAAACGGCGTGGCTACCTCATTAACAAATGGCTCTAATGATGCCAGTGCCGGTTCGGTTTATGTTTCGGGCATCGATGTTTATGTAGCAGGATCTGAATCTAACGGAACAAAGCGTGTTGCAAAAGTTTGGAAAAACGGCGTGGCTACCTCATTAACAAACGGTTCTAATGATGCCTATGCCAGTTCGGTTTATGTTTCGGGTACGGATGTTTATGTAGCAGGAGGAGAATCTAACGCGACAAAAGGTGTTGCAAAAGTTTGGAAAAACGGCGTGGCTACTTCATTAACAAACGGTTCTAATCCTGCCGGTGCCAATTCAGTTTATGTTTCGGGCACAGATGTTTATGTAGCAGGATCTGAATTTAACGGAACAAAAACTGTTGCAAAAGTTTGGAAAAATGGCGTGGCTACCTCATTAACAGACGGAGCTAATAATGCCTTTGCCAGTTCGGTTTATGTTTTGGGCACCGATGTTTATGTAGCAGGATCTGAATCTAACGGAACAAATCGTGTTGCAAAAGTTTGGAAAAACGGCGTGGCAACCTCATTAACAAACGGTTCTAATGATGCCGCTGCTTTTTCAATATTTGTGAATTAATTAGAGTGTTTGAACACTCCATACCGGCACTTTTTTTTATTTAAAATTGGTTACCAGGCTACGGGCTCCTATAATTTAGATGCTCGTACGGATTATGAGGTAAAATGTGAGGCTATAAAATAATTCTGAAAAGAATGATTACGACCATGAATAAACAGTTTACAAAAAATAGAACTAAAAAATAATATGATGAAAAATAAATCATTTTTCTCAATTCTCCTTCTTATTTCAATTATTATTTTCAGCGGCTGTACAAAAAATCCCCCTGCACCCCCAGCAACTGGCTTACCCACCTTAATTACCACGGCAGTAACTTCCATTACAGGTATTGCTGTACAAAGCGGTGGTAATATTACTGCTGACGGCGGCGCTGCGGTAACTGCCCGTGGCGTTTGCTGGAGTACTGCAGCAAACCCTACCACTGCGAATAACAAAACCGCAGATGGCTCCGGCACCGGTGTTTTTAGCAGTTCTGTAAACGGGCTTACCGCAGGTGCTACTTATTATGTACGGGCTTATGCTACCAATAGCGCAGGCACCGCTTATGGTAATGAACTAAGTTTTACAACTACAACTACAGGTCCAAATGTTTATGTAGCAGGATATGAATATGAATCTAACGGAACAAATCGTGTTGCAAAAGTTTGGAAAAACGGCGTGGCTACTTCATTACCAAGCGGTTCTAATAATGCCGTTCCCCATGAGGTTTATGTTTTTGGCACCGATGTTTATGTAGCAGGATATGAAGGAGGAGGATTCGGAACAAATCTGGTTGCAATAGTTTGGAAAAATGGCGTGGCTACCTCATTAACAAACGGTTCTAATGATGCCGGTGCCAGTTCGGTTTTTGTTTCGGGCACCGATGTTTATGTAGCAGGATATGAATATAGCGGGACAAATGGTGTTGCAAAAGCTTGGAAAAACGGCGTGGCTACTTCATTAACAAACGGTTCTAATAATGCCTATGCCCAGTCTGTTTATGTTTCGGGCACAGATGTTTATGTAGCAGGATTTGAATCTAACGGAACAAAAGAGGTTGCAAAAGTTTGGAAAAACGGCGTGGCTACCTCGTTAACAAACGGCTCTAATTATGCCGGTGCCGGTTCGGTTTATGTTTTAGGTACAGATGTTTATGTAGCAGGATTTGAATCTAACGGGACAAAAAATGTCGCAAAAGTTTGGAAAAACGGCGTGGCTACCTCATTAACAAACGGAGCTAATACTGCCTCTGCCAGTTCGGTTTTTGTTTCGGGAACAGATGTTTATGTAGCAGGAGGGGAATCTAACGGGACAAAAGATGTTGCAAAAGTTTGGAAAAACGGCGTGGCTACTTCATTAACAAACGGCTCTAATGATGCCATTGCCGGTTCGGTTTATGTTTTGGGCACAGATGTTTATGTAGCAGGATCTGAATCTAACGGAACAAGAAATGTTGCAAAAGTTTGGAAAAACGGCGTGGCTAGTTCTTTAACAAACGGATTAAATAGTGCCGTAGCTTACTCGATATTTGTGTATTAATTAGAGTGTTTGAACGCTTAGATGCGGAAACTATACGGACTTTAAAAAATATCCAATATAAATAGAACCATTATGGGTAAAACATATTTCTGACAGTAGTGAATATGAAAAAGATCATTTTTATTTTTTTATTTTCTATTTCAGGCTTTGTTTCTTTTTCCGATCATTTAAAAGGAGGCTGGTTTGAATATGAATATATAAGTGTAGGAGATATTCCAAGAAAAACCCTGCTGCTATGATGATTATAATTTTAAAAATCCAATCCCATACTAAAGTAGAGAATCGGTTTTCCTTTAAACAATCCATTCATTTGCCATCCGGCATCAGCTTTTATAAAATAACCCAGTAATGTGCTTCTTACACCAAATCCGTAACCTCCCACGAATGGGCCTATCCCCCCGGTTTTTATATTAATCTGCACTGGAGGTGTGCCAAAAGTTGTGTTGGGCCGTTTTAGTTTATCATACTTACCGTTCCATGCAGTGCCTAGATCAATAAATTGTATAATTTGAAAATTTCTCAGGAATGCATTATTAATTGGTTTGCTAAACAATGTTGTAAACACGGGTAATCTGAACTCACTGTTAATTACCATTGCATTATTACCATTGGCAACATTTTGTAAAAAGCCACGCATATTAACTGCCAATGATTGAAAAGCATAATCGTTATCAGGGTCAGGTGTATTGTTTGGGTTGAAGTAACGGAATTTTGTTTGACCATTATTATCAATCTTCACATTGTCCCCAAACATCAACCAATTATCAACTCCGCCTAAATAATAAATAAGCTTTTGTTTGCCCCAGCTAAAATCAGCCGCTACCCTGCCTGCCCAAATAAAATTGCGATAGATAGGATAATAAGTTCTTGCGTCAAAACCTACGTTGAAAATAAATCCGGTATTAGTACCTGGTGTAGAGGCACCATTAAGTTTTCTGTTTACATCCGTATAAATTTTATAACGGGTTCCTTCCCAAATATTCTGAGCAGGATTTAATGTGTTATCATAAACATATTCCAGGTGGGCTAATCCATATAGCGTTTTGTCTTCAGGTATATCTAACGTAGAAGGATCAAAGGCATAAAAAACCAATCTATCCCTTCTAACGCCTAAGTTTAACCGCAAGCTTCTTACAGCATCAAAAGGATACACTATGTTTCCCTGGTAAAGATTATTAATCAGTTTCCCATTTGAGTATGAAATCACATTTCTATAAAATGTAGCCCCCCAATCAAGCCTCTTTCTTAAATTTTGAAATTGAAAAAGCCAGTCATTATCTTTTAAATTGGTAGATAAGCGATAGCCGCCGGAAAATTTTAGATCTTCCATTAGATCAGAAGTGCCGATTCGTATTATACCATTTAATGGAGTACTGGAAGTAAGTTGGATAGGCCCCTGTCCACCCTGGTAAGCCTGGTAACGATTCACCAAAACAGAATTATTAAAACCACTAACTAAATAATCCGTTGCAAATTTTGGAGGATTGTAAGGGAATAATTTTGCTGTAGATAAAACGGAGTTTTCTATAGTAAGATTACTTTTATAAGTAGTAGTATCCTTCTTTTCATTACCAAATTCGTTTTGAAAAATATCGTCATTTTTCTGAGTAGTGGCTTTGGTTTCGGTTTCCTGCCCTTTGGTAATTTTGTCCTGCTGTAATATTCGCTTCATGTATGCTGTGGGAGGATTATTTACATTTCTGCGGCGCAACGTATTTTCATCAATTTTTAATTTGTATAAGATCTTATCATCGCTTTGCCTTGTAACTTCACTTACCTGGTTATTTTCACCGGCTATTCTTGTTTCTAAAAGACTGCTGGCATAATTGGTTAATGGAAATACATAAGCAGAATCCTTTGTAACCGAAACAACAGCAATTGTATCTACATCCTGCCGTTTATTTGCTCTCAGGGTTGAATCAACTTCCTGCATAGTTGGATTGCGGAGTATATCATCACCTATCACCACCAGTGTATCCAGCCCTTCCCGCTGTGAGCTGAAAAAACCAGCATAACGATTGGCAACACCATTTTCATCATTAACAAAAGTAAAATGATAATTATTGTATTGCGTAGGAAAACGGGCATCACCAAATTTTAAATCTGTTAATTGTGTTATCCTGTTTAATTCTGCTTTATTAGTATTAAAATCAGTTACTAAAAAAATATTAAAACGATTATTTGGTAAAACCGTATCCGCAGTTACCGCATAAGGTGCTGGCCTGTTACTGCTAAAAATAATTCCTTCTTTGTTGGGTAAAGAAACATAAGAAGGATCCAGATCATCATACACATCATTGGTAATTTGTTTTACTTTATCATTTTCGATATCATAAGTAAAAATATCTGTGTGGCCATTTTTTACAGCCGACATTACCAGCCGTCTATAATCCAATAAGTATTTAATATCCTGTACCTGGTCAAAATGCGGAGTAAGGTCTCTTGTATATTGTTTGTTTTTTAATACTGCATCATATACAAATAATTTAATTTTTCCTTCTTCACCATAAAGCACTGCAAGCTTTTTACCAAGGCCATCCCACGCCATCATAGGATAGTTAGGATTTATTGAATTGGCATTACTGCGAACATCAAACTTCAATAATATTTTATCCCCGTCTTCATCATTTAAAATTAATTTGTACTGCCCTTTTTTAAATTGTACTACTGCAAATGAATTGTCGCGTTTATTAGGATTTACATTAAAATGAAAATAATTTATTCTTTTTCCGATAGTGGCACTTGTTATCTCTGAGCCCTTAGGATAATTTCTTCTGCGGGAAATATCTTTATCATATTTGGCTCCCTCGTATTCCATAAAATCTGCAAGTACATCTTTAAACTTCTTCTTAGTAATTTGAAGTGAGGCTTTATTTAAATTTTTATAAATTCTAGCCAGGTACAATAAATATGTGGTGTTCTCTTTACTAAATTTTTCTTCAACATAATACCAAAAGGCATGGCCGGCTAGTAAAGGACGGTCAAAAGCAAACTGGTAAAAATTATTGTATTTTCCACTTAATAGTTCGCTTTTAAGATCATCATCTAAGGCGGTACTCCAATTTTCTCCTGCATAAGCAATGTAGCCATCAGTAAGCCATTGTGGAAGATCTAATAATGTTTGGTTTCCGGCAAATTCGCCTAAGTCATCCCCAAATAAAACATTTTCAGTTAATACCCTGGCAATCCCTTCTCTAATCTGTTTGCGCAAATCGTTGTGGTTGCCATTAAAATAAACAAGCATTTTATTATTAACCAGTTTAGTTACTCCGCCTGTATTTTGCCAATCTATACCCATACCGATATTGCTTTGCTGCATATCATTAAAGCTGTTGTATATAACAATGTTTGTCCTGCGCTGTAAACTGTATTCAGTAAATTTTTCTAAACCCGGCAATTCCTTTTCAGCAATTTGAGCTACATATTTTGCAAGCTCCTGCCCGTTCTGACTGAAATAAGTATTAAAATTTTGAGATTGATAGTATTGCCAATTAAATTTTTTGAATTGAAGCCGGTTCTTTCCGAACTCAACACTGCTAACCTGTGCTATAGATGTGGAGATTGTTATAAAGGATAAAACGCAGAGAAAAATTTTTTTCACCAATTGATTCGTTAGATATTGCATGTTGATTTTATATTGTTCCTAAAATTACTTGATTAGTGTTAATCAGTAAAATGAATTTAGATGAGTTATAACTTACGTTATGTTAAAGATTAAAGTTTTTACCTTCAGCCCGATACAAGAAAATACTTACTTACTTTATAAAGAGCATAATGAATGTATTATTATCGATCCCGGCTGTTACTTTCCTGAGGAGCAGCAGGAATTGAAAGCATTTTTAGATTCCAACCACTTAACTCCTACAATGCTGCTGAATACACATTGCCATCTTGATCATGTTTTCGGAAATAAATTCGTTGCAGAAACTTATGGACTTACCCTGCAATTGCATCCAAAAGAAGAAGCTGTTCTACAAATGGCATCAGCATCCGGGCTTATGTTTAATTTACCTTTTGACAATTACCAGGGAAAATTCATTTTTTTAAACGATGGAGACAAAATTATATTGGGAGAAGATGAGCTGGAAATAATTCTTGCACCAGGACATTCACCCGGAAGCATTTGCTTTTATTGTAAAGCACAAAAATTTATCATTGGTGGTGATGTTTTGTTTAATGGAAGTATTGGCAGAACAGATTTGCCGGGTGGAGATTACAATGCCCTGATAAAAAACATAAAAGAAAAAATATTTGTATTGCCAGATGATGTTGTTGTTTATAGCGGACACGGAGAGGAAACGACGATTGGTAAAGAGAAGAAAAGTAATCCGTTTGTGGGAGAGGGTGTGTAGGATTGATAAATTTAAAGAATAGAATATTGTTGTGAATTGAAAGGACTGAAACTAAGCCAGGCAATTTGCTTTTTTTAAAGTAGTTCTGGCATGATTTTTTTGAGGACAAAGTAATAAACAGGATAGTAGTTTGAAAAAAAATAAACAAGACAAAGAAGATAAAACTAAGGCTAATGAAGCACAAACAGGTGATGCACTAAAGGGAGATTTGCCGGTAAAAAATGCCACGACCGATAGTGTTAAAAATACGGCTTCTGAAACGCCAGGATTAAATCAAGCCAACACTACAAGTGATGATCTATTTCCTTCTGATGGAGATAACTTGACTAATTAACTACGGTTTGTTGTTTTGTTATAGAGTGTCAAATTATTCGAACATTTTATTTATTTAAAATTTTATTTTTTCTCCATAACCAATTCTATCAAAACTCCATTGGTTGTTTTGGGATGTAAAAAGCAAACCATTTTATTATCAGCGCCATCTTTTGGTGTTTCATGTATCAAAGTAAATCCTTCATTTACCAAACGCTGCATTTCCTTTTCTATATCATCAACTTCAAAAGCAATATGATGCATGCCTTCACCTTTTTTCTCGATATATTTATAAATAGGGCTTTCGGGAGTATAACCTTCTACTAATTCTACTTTGCTATCACCAGTCTTAAAAAAAGCAGTGTTAACCAGTTCGCTTTCTACAGCTTCAGTTTTATAGCAGGGTGTATTTAAAAGTTTTTCAAATAAAGGGATTGAAGATGATAAATGCTTTACGGCAATACCAATATGTTCCACTTTCATTGTCTGACCGGGATTTATGGGATAATTGTGAATTATGGGAAATGAAGATACATTATAAATTAAAAGTCATTTTCTCAATTAATCCCTGTAATCCCAAAAATCATGGTTCAGACAAAAGGGTTCAGGCAACAATTCCGAATTTGGTAAAAACTATTCTTAACCATTTATATAATAGCTATTCAGCCGTTTTTAGTGTAAATTTGTAATTGAAATAATTTGATTATGTTGAAGTTGCCCGTTTATTTAGATAACAATGCCACCACCCCCATGGATCCCCGTGTGTTGGAAACTATGATACCTTATTTTACAGAACATTTTGGTAATGCTGCCAGTAGAAACCATCCCTTCGGCTGGGAGGCTGAAGAAGCTGTGGATTATGCAAGGGAGCAGGTGGCAAAACTTATAGGGGCTGATCCTAAAGAAATAATTTTTACTTCAGGTGCAACAGAAGGAGATAACCTTGCTTTAAAAGGTGTTTATGAAATGTATGCTACTAAAGGAAATCATATAATTACAGCAACTACTGAACACAAAGCCGTGCTAGATACTTGCAAGCATATTGAGAAAATGGGTGGTGAGGTTACCTATTTACAGGTAAATAATGAAGGTTTAATTGATCTTAAAGAATTAGAAGCTGCAATAAAGCCCACTACTATATTGGTTGCAATTATGTACGCTAATAATGAAACAGGAACTTTACAACCTGTAAAAGAGATAAGCGCAATTGCAAAAAAACATGGCGCTTTATTTTTTAGTGATGCTACACAGGCAGTTGGCAAAATTCCGGTTGATGTAATTAAAGATGGTATTGATATTATGGCTTTTACTGCTCATAAAATGTACGGACCAAAAGGTGTTGGAGCTTTATATGTGCGCAGAAAAAATCCAAGAGTAAAAGTTACCGCACAAATAGATGGCGGTGGACATGAAAGGGCTATGCGCAGCGGAACACTTAATGTACCCGGGATAGTGGGTTTTGGCAAAGCCTGTGAAATTTGTATGCTGGATATGGAAAGTGACAATGCACGGATAAGTAAAATGCGGGACAGGTTAGAGAAATCATTTTTACAATTAGAAGAAGCATATGTTAACGGAAGCACCGAACATCGTTTACCGCAGGTAACCAACATTTCTTTTAAACATGTGGAAGGTGAAGGTCTGCTGATGGGTTTTAATAAAAATATTGCTTTAAGTTCAGGTTCTGCATGTACGTCTGCATCACTCGAACCATCGTATGTATTAAAAGCGTTGGGTTTGGGAGATGATCTGGCGCACTCATCCTTACGGTTTGGATTAGGTAGATTTACAACAGATGAACAAATTGATTATACTGTAGAGCAGGTAAGTAATACAGTTTTAAAATTGAGAGAAATGAGCCCACTGTGGGAAATGTATAAAGAGGGCATTGATCTGAATAAAATTGAGTGGGCAGCGCATTAAAAGTAGGCCCCCTCTATCTCCACCAATAGGGGAGAAAAAGGAGAAGATTGATGAGAGTATGTTTTGTCTTTTTGTTGGTAACCGGCATTTGGTTTTCATAGCATCATCGTTGTGTCACTCACTTGTGCATTTAGTTCTTTATTCAACAATAAACTAAGTTCTTTTAAAAAAAATTTGTTATAAAAATAAATCCCTTCAGTCCCGAAGGATTTAATCCCCCTTTAGGGGATAGGGGCAAACAATATATGGCATACTCAGATAAAGTGATTGACCACTATCAAAATCCAAAAAATGTAGGAACATTGGATAAGAGTCAAAAAAATGTTGGTACTGGTTTAGTGGGCGCACCCGAATGTGGTGATGTAATGCGTTTACAAATTCAGGTTGATGATGCGGGAATGATTACTGATGCAAAGTTTAAAACCTTTGGATGTGGTTCTGCAATAGCTTCTTCTTCACTGGCTACTGAATGGCTTAAAGGAAAAAGTGTAGATGATGCATTAAAGATTGACAACATGGATATCGTTGAAGAATTAAATCTTCCTCCGGTAAAAATCCACTGTTCAGTTTTGGCAGAAGATGCAATTAAATCAGCCATCAACGATTACCGCACAAAAAACGGCATGGAACAAATTAAATTTCAGGAAAGCCTGGTACATTAATCTGCAAATGTGCAGATATGTATATGGGTAAATTAATTTGCACATCTGCACATCTTAAATCTGCGAATCATTATTTATGATATACGTAAGTGATAAAGCAAAACTAAAAGTTTCTAATTTAATGGAGGAAGCAAAGCTTACCCTGAATGATTATTTTTTGCGTGTGAGTGTTGTTGGTGGCGGATGTTCTGGCTTAAGTTATAAGATGGATTTTGATAACGAAAAAAAACCAATGGACCAGGAGTTTGATGATAATGGGATAAAAGTAGTTACCGACCTTAAAAGTTTTTTATACCTCGTAGACACTACCTTAGATTTTAGTGATGGATTAAATGGTAAAGGATTTTATTTCAGCAATCCGAATGCCAGCCGTAGCTGCGGTTGCGGAGAAAGTTTTGCGGTGTAAAAAATAATATTTAATAAATAGTAAGCCCTCTGATATTTCGGGGGCTTACTATTTTCATTGATCCTTTTTTGGTAGTGGTAGCAGCGGCGGCGGTGGTGGTGGTATAGCTGGTTTAATGGGTCGAGGTTTCATAACCCATACATCTTTGCCATTTCTTGTCACTGGATATCCAATAATGTTAGGAGGTGGGGGTGGAGCCGGAATATTATGTCTCATTACAGGCGCAGGCGGAGGTGGAGGTGGCGGCGTCGAAGGTTTTGCAGGATAATTAACTTCAGGCTTCATTACATTTTGCTGTTTAATTGCTTTCTCTGCTTTTACTTCCGGAACCGGCGGAGGTGGTGGGATTTTAGTTTGAGAAACTGCAGCTGAAAAAAATAGCAGCATTATGCTTCCCATCATCATTTTTACTTGTTTCATGTTTAAGATTTTTTTATGGGATGCACGGTATGAAAGTTTCCATAAAAAAAAGTCCCCAAAATTGGGGACTCAGCAGATGGTATTGGTAAAATATGATTATGAAATAGTAAGATTGCTGTCCGCAGATTTCTATTCTTGATTAAGAATGCTCACCTATTGACATTATTTTTAAATTAATGCTGCATGTAAATTGATAAAATCATTTTTTAATTTCTTGGTAAGCGCTAATTTGCATACATGTTTTCTATTGCTAAAAAAGAGCTGCACCAGTTTTTCAGCAGCCTGACAGGCTATATAACTATTATTTTATTTTTACTGGTAAATGGCCTGTTTCTATTTGTTTTAAAAGACAGTAATATTTTTGATTTTGGTTATGCCACACTTGATAAATTTTTTGAGCTGGCGCCATGGATCCTTCTTTTTTTAATTCCGGCTATAACTATGCGTACGCTTTCTGATGAATTCAGAACCGGAACCTTTGAAATTTTGCAGACCCGCCCGTTAACTACCTGGCAGATAGTTTTAGGGAAATATTTTGCCATACTTACTGTAATTCTTTTCTCGCTATTACCTACTTTAATATATGTGTTCACTATACAATCTTTATCAGCAGGTGGTGGTATAGATACAGGTGGTATTACGGGCTCGTATATAGGACTTTTTTTTTTAGCAGCTGTTTTTTCTGCAATAGGATTATGTTGCTCAGGCTTTACTAATAATGCTGTTATTGCATTTTTAATAAGTGCTTTTGCCTGCCTCATTTTATATTTTGGTTTTAGCGCAATCAGCCAATTGCCCATATTGCAGGGCAAGGCAGATTATTATGTTGAAATGCTCGGTATTGATTTTCATTATCGCAGTATAAGCCGGGGCGTTGTAGATACCAGGGACATTATATATTTTCTTAGCATTATATTTTTCTTCTTATTGCTGGCTGTTACAAATTTGCATAAAAAATAACCGTGATATCTATGAGATCGATTTTTGAAAGAACAGGAAAGTGGTGGTGGATACCGGTAATTATTATTTTACTCCTGGTAAATTTTCTTTCGTCGCGGTTCCATAAACGTATTGATCTTACCAATGAAAAGAGATTTACTATTTCATCTCCTGTAAAAAAACTTTTAAGCAAGCTTGATGAAGATGTACAGGTAGATATTTTTTTAAAAGGTGAGTTTCCTGCAGGGTTTAAAAGATTAGCTACATCAACAGTTGATGTATTGCAGGAGTTTAAAGAATACAGTGGTAATAATATTCAGTTCAGGTTTATATCTCCTGACGAACAAATTGAAGGAACCGGCAGAACATACGCTGATACATTAATTGCTTTAGGTGTGCAACCGATAAATTTAAAAGTACAATTAAAAGCAGGAGAGCAATCACAATTTATTTTTCCCGCCGCATTAGTGCATTATAAGCAAAAAGTACAGCCGGTAAGTTTATATCCCGGTACAAAAATGTTGATCACACCGGAAGAACTAAACAGCGCCGAAGCAGTCATGGAGTATAAGTTTGCCAATGCTATTGAACAGCTTACACAGGTTAATAAACCTATGATTGCTTATTCTTATGGAAATGGCGAACCCACCGGGGAAAACACTTACGATCTTGTTGAGAATGTACTTAGGAAAAACTATAATCTTTTTACAATCGATATTTCAAAAGAGCCGGTAATACCTGATACGTTTAAATTATTGATGATCGTTAAACCCACCACAGCCTTTACTGAAGATGAGAAAATAAAAATAGATCAGTTTGTTATGCATGGGGGAAAAGTAGTTTGGTTTTTAGACAGGCTAAATGCAGAAATGGATAGTCTTCAATTAAAGAACCAGGTAATTGCTTATGACAGAAATTTAAATCTGGAAGACCTGCTTTTTAGATATGGAGTAAGAATTAATCCTGATCTGCTTATGGACCTTCAATGCGATTTTTTGCCATTTTCTGTTAGCACAAATAAGCAATTTGAGTTTTTGCATTGGAATTATTTTCCGCTGTTTGAATCTAAATCAAATCATATTATTAATAAAAATGTAGGATTGGTTGCCGGAAGGTTCGTAAACTCTATTGACACGGTAAAGTCTGAAAATGTTAGTAAAACCATCCTGTTGAGCTCATCTGCAAATTCAAGAACTATTGCAACACCGGCTTTAATAAGCGGTGAGGAAAACCGTAACGAACCTCAAAATGAAAGATTTAAAAAGAAAGATGTTATAACAGGTGTATTGCTTGAAGGCAAATTCAAATCCCTGTATGCAAATCGGCTGCCCTTAAATATTATGGATAGCCTTGAGCGGTATGGCACACCGTTTCAAACATCTTCCATTACAGATAATAAAATGATCGTGATTGCTGATGGGGATATTGTTTTAAATGGTACATCTAAAGGAGTGCCTTTGCCTATGGGAGTTAATGCGTATACTATGGAAACACAATACCAGTATCAGTTTGCTAACAGGGATTTTTTGGAGAATTGTCTTGATTATTTAATTAATAATTCAGGACTTACTGAGGCAAAATCAAAAGATTATACACTGCGGTTATTGAACTCCAAAAAAGTAGAAGACGAACGGGTTAAGTGGCAAATTATAAATATTCTATTGCCAATAGTAGTAGTTTTTATTTTTGGTTTTATTTATCAATACTGGAGAAGAAGAAAATACAGTATTTAAATCCCAATTAATTTTCACATCTGAAACAGTTTAGTCTTTACACATCTTATCTTTGCGCAATATTTTTTTATAATGGATAAAACTGAATTATCATATTGGGTTTTTGGAGCAGTATTGGTTCTTGCAGTAATTCTGGATTTGGGGTTACTCAGCAAAAGATCAAAAATTTTAACTATCAAACAGGCATTTTATCAAACTTTATTTTGGATAAGCCTGGCTTTTGCTTTTGGGATTTTTGTTTGGTACACCGAAGGGCAAATGACTGCTATAGAATACATAAGCGCTTACCTGATGGAATGGAGTTTGAGCATAGATAACATTTTTGTATTTATTCTCATATTTAGTTTTTTCGGGATCAAAAAAGAATATTATGGCCAGGTATTACTGTTGGGTATATT
>MWVX01000317.1_pt1 | contig 14413 bp, 10 predicted proteins | sample 1047311 | NCBI WGS metagenome assembly MWVX01 (sample SAMN06349984, study PRJNA376086) | soil metagenome | isolation source: MtG-4 sample Antarctic (ecotone) soil | place: Antarctica | collected 2015-01-13 | reverse complement strand
TTCGTACTCATTTCCCCTGCCGTAGTATTGCAAACTATTTTCTATAAATTGTTTTAAGATCCTGTAATCAACAAAAGGCACACCGCCATTTTCATATTGATATCCAAATCCTGTATTGTTAGCATTTTGGCGATCGGTATATTTCACCTCCTGACCTACAAGGCCCTGAATTTGGTGTATTTCATTAAATGACTGGTTGAATGATAAAGTGTTGCGAAATGTGTAGTTTTTCAACTCATCTTCCTGGCGGTTATAAAAGCCACCATATGGCAATACTACAACAGGCTCAGCCTCGATATCATCAGGATCGCGGTATAAAAATCTGTTTGCGTTTGCTATAGTTGAATTTGGCGCCGCCCTGTATGCATTTGCCTGGTTTGAATTTTCAGTGATCTCATGTTCTTTGGTTGCTTTTACATACCTGATAGCACCAATGAAATTATAGTTTAACCATGAAGATATTTTGTATTGGAGATCTCCGGTTAAACTAACATCTATCAAATTAAGGTTTATGTAATTGTTTCTTACCTCATTTATGATATTGAATGGCGCATAATTTCTTCTGAAATATTCCTCATTTCCATTTTCATCATAAGCGGTTAATACCCTGCTCGTGTTTAAAGCATAGCTAAAAGGATTAATATCAAAATCACGATCATAAGAACCCTCAACAGGATTGCTTCTGCGACTAATAGTGCCCGGAGCTTGTTGCTGCCTTACTGAACCTGCAACTTTAAAACCTCCGGAAAACCGGTCTGAAAAATTATAGGTATTCCGAATGTTTGCAGTATAGCGTTTTACTTTATCGGCTATTGTCCAGCCCTGGTCATTATAAAATCCTGTGGAGAAATAAGACTGGGCTTTTTCGGTACCATGAGATAAGCTTAAAGAATGTTCCTGCGTTAATGAATTTCGAAATAATATATCAAACCAATCTGTATTAACCCTTGAATATGGCAATAGAAAAGCGGCCCTTGCTTCCGGAGTATTTTGCAAAGCAAACTGGCCTGTAACCGGATCAACCGTGCGGATAAGATCAGCCATTTTTCCATATACTCCTGCATTAGGCCGGTTAGCAATGCTGGAAAAATCCAAAAATCCTTTGCGTTCCAATTCTGCATAAACTGACATCTGGCTGGCAGAATTCATAATATCATATGAATTGTAATCGGGCTTTAGCTGTACGCCAAAGTTGCCGGTATAAGAAATAACAGGTGTTCCTGATCTGCCTTTTTTTGTGGTGATAACAACAACTCCATTCATGGCCCGTGCACCATATAAAGCTGTGGCCGAAGCATCCTTTAAAATATCAAAGCTTTCAATGTCATTTGCATTTAAACCTGCAACCGCTGATCCCAACAATGTATTGGGATCGCCACTGGATAACTGGTCATTTGAAACATTCACAATGTCTTCCAAAACTACGCCGTCAATAACCCAAAGAGGCTTGTTTTCTCCTGTAATAGAAGTGGCTCCCCTGATACGGATCTTTGGCGCTGCCCCGAATGTGCTGGAAACATTTTGCACGGCAACCCCGGCAGCCCGGCCTTCAAGCATACGGCTTACATCAATTACACCTTCAGTTTTTATCTGGTCTGCATTCAGCTTTACAGCAGCGCCTGTAAACTTACTTTTATCAATTCTTTGAAAACCTGTAACTACAACATCTGCTAAAGTTCCGGCTTCAGCAAGCAGGTTAACTGCAACGTTTGTCTGGCCTGCTGATAATCTAACTTCCCGTGTCTCATATCCTACATTACTAATAACAAGTGTAGCACGGTTTGGAACATCAGTAAGAACAAAAGCCCCGGAAGCATTAGTAAATGTTCCTCTTCTTGTTCCTTTTACCAATACCGATACATCGGAAAGTGGAGATCCTACGCTGTCTGTAATTCTGCCACGGATGGTTGTATCGGCAGCCAAATAAGAATTTGTTTTGTTATTGCTGTATTTTTTAGTGTTAGGATTGGGGCGGGCTATTACCTGATGGCCTAATACTATAAAGAGTACCAAAAAATTAATAGTTATAAAGTGCCTCATGTTAAGCTGTCGAATAGTGGACTTTTCTAACGCTGGTTTTATCATGGTAATATTTTGATGTTTAAAAAAATACAACACAAATCTTGTCATAGCCGTAAAGTTAGTAATAGTTATCAAAAAACAATTTGGATTACGTTAGCGGCTCATGTATTACTTAAATGAAAATATTGCAGACAATAATATTTTTTGGTTTTTAAATGTATATGAACCCTGTTGAGGATTTATCCAGAGAATGACAATTATGAGTTTATAATTGCTGCATGAACTTAACATTATTTCAACAGGTGATTTTCTTCCTTCTGTTGTATTATCAGGTGTTATTTTCTGGAATTGGCTTTTTGTTTCTCAAATCTTAAAGGTCTTTATATTTACCAATCTTTTATTCCTTTTATAATGAAATATAGTAAATGGATCGGACTTTGTGCCTGTTTGATTTTGATCATTGCATGTTTTGCACCATGGACATATCATGCTGATATTAATAAAACTTTTACGGGGTTTTTTTCAGAAAACAATGCCTATGGCAAGCCTGGAAAATTTCTTCTTTTTTTTGCCGTAACATCCGGTATTTTTATTTCATTTACAAAAGTTTGGGCCAAGAGAATGCATCTGTTTTTAGCTGCATTATTTACAGGATATGCTATAAAATCATACATACTTTATAGTTCCTGTTACAATGCTTATTGCCCCGAAAAAAAATATGGTATATACCTTATGATTATTTCCTGTGTAATAATATTAATTGTCTCTGTATTTCCTGACATCAAGTTAAAATCAACTCCGGAAAAGATCTCATAAGTTAAAGTAAAATGGCGAATGGTGAATGGGTCAATGGCTGTGTGGAGGATGCAGGTCAGGTACATTGTGCGGAAATTAAAATCTAAAATCATACATCGTACATCGTAAATCGTACATCATATATCTTACATTCAACTACAGAAAATTTAGGTGGGGCCACTTTTCTTAACTTCTTTTGCCCAGGCATCTTTTAAAGTTACGGTTCGGTTAAAAACAAGATTACCTGGTTTTGAATCTTGATCTAAACAAAAATAACCCTTGCGAATAAACTGGTATGCTGTGCTTTTAACCGCGTTTTTTAATGAAGGTTCAATAAATGCATACTTAACTTGCAAAGAATCAGGATTTATGTAGTGCTTAAAATTATCATCTTCAACAGGTACTTCCTCAACAGTAAATAACCTGTCGTACAGGCGCACTTCTGCAGTTGCAGCATGGGCAGCACTCACCCAATGTATTGTGCCTTTAACATGAATACCTGATGTATCATTTCCACTTTTACTTTCCGGCAAATAAGTACAATAGAGCTCAATTATATTTCCCTCTCCGTCTTTTAAAAAACTATCGCATTTTATAATATATGCGCTCTTTAACCGAACCATATTACCAGGCGCCAACCTGAACCATTTTTTTGCCGGCACTTCCATAAAGTCTTCTCTTTCTATCCATAATTCTTTGCTAAAAGGAATAGTCCTTGTATTATTATTATCAGCAAGATTTTCGGCTGTAAGTTCTTCAGTTTTATTTTCTTCATAATTAGTAATGATCAGTTTAAGAGGATCTAAAACCGCCATAACTCTTGAAGCAGTTTTGTTTAGCTCCTCACGGATGCAGTATTCTAAAAGGCTTATATCAATCAGGTTATCTCTTTTAGCTATGCCTATTTTATCACAAAAAATCCGGATACTTTGTGGGGTATAGCCTCTTCGTCTTAAACCTGAAATGGTGGGCAGCCTTGGATCATCCCAATTGTTTACAATACCATCATTTACTAATTGGATTAGTTTACGTTTACTCATAATCGTATAGGTCATATTCAGCCTGGCAAATTCATATTGCTTTGAAGGAAATATTTTTAGCTTTTCAATAAACCAATCGTACAAAGGCCTGTGGGGTATAAACTCAAGGGTACAAATGCTGTGCGTAACATTTTCAATACTATCACTTTGGCCGTGTGCAAAATCATACATAGGGTAAATACACCATTTATCTTTCGTGCGATGGTGACGGGCATGTTTAATTCTATACATAATAGGGTCTCTCATAAGCATATTAGTTGAGGCCATATTAATTTTGGCTCTTAATACTTTCTCACCATCTTTAAATTCACCATTACGCATTTTTTCAAACAACAGAATATTTTCATTAACAGAGCGGTTATGATATTCATTTTCTTTTCCCGCTTCAGTTGGAGTGCCTTTTTGGTAAGCAATTTCTTCAGCACTACTATCGTCAACATATGCTAATCTTTCCTTTATCATCTGTATTGCAAACTCATACAATTTGTCAAAATAATCACTTGCATAAAGTTCATTTGCCCATTTAAAGCCCAGCCATTCTATATCCTGTTTTATGCTTTCTACATATTCAGTCTCTTCTGTTGTTGGGTTTGTATCATCAAAACGAAGATTAGTAATACCGTTGTATTTAACTGAGAGACCAAAATTGAGGCAAATACTTTTCGCATGACCTATATGTAAATAGCCATTTGGCTCGGGTGGAAAACGGGTTATAATCGTTTGATGCTTCCCCTTTTTTAGATCTTCTTCTACAATTTCTTCGATAAAATTTAAGTTCTTTTCTTCACTCATCTGATTTATTTTTAAAAGATGGCGAAGTTAAATTTAAATATTCATGTGCACGCAGCCCTTGTGGTCGTTGGTGAGTCTTTACTAAATATTACATAAAATTTTATTGAAACAATTGTTCCTCCTGCGAATGCCTTAAATTTATTATCTAATTTTTTTACATTATGAAAAATAAAGCGATCACTTTACTATCAGCTTTAACCTTGTTATCGGTTACTTCATTTTCTCAAACAGTTAAAGAGAATATTGAAAAACAAATGAAAGATCCTAAAACAGCAGAAAATGCTGCTAAGGCTGATGTGTATATCCAAAAGAAAAATGCTGATTCAATCCTGATGCAAAAAACTAATCAGCCTGTATTATCAGAAAAGAAAAATAAAAAAAGGAAACATTGCAGGAAAGACAATAATGCTTCATAGAAAATCTATGCGAAAATTTTTTAACCAGATACGAGAGCATTTTTCCCCTTAAAGATTAAAATTACCGGCTCTTTTTTGAAATATTTAAAAATATTGAGTTAGAGTGCTATTGGTTTCAAAAAAGATTGATTTTAATCACATAAACTTTTAAGGAATGGATGAATTCTTTGAAAAAATGTATAATTACTTAAAATTGAGTAAATTTACTATGATGTAATTCTCGAAAAAGTACTTTATGTTTACATCGAATTTCTAATGAACCTTACCTCGGACATTTTAATTTCACAAATACCAGTTAGTATTACCAAAACTTTTTCTCTTAGCTGGATTTATAAATTTTGAAACCACAAATAAAGAATGACTAAAACTTTTACATCCTTCTTTTATTCTCTCCAAATTTTTATTCCACACTTACTCAATGGTATAATACGGAGTTACAACGCTGATAAAATTTATAGCCATAACTATAAATTGCTGTTATTGCCTGTAAGCAATTAGCCTATAATCAATCAATAAACTATTCTAATGCCAGCATTTCAATTTTAAAATTGATATCTGATCCAATATTCATTGCTGCAACCCCTTAAGTACTAAACTAAATGCAATGAATACAGAAAGAATACAACAGGTTCTTATGATATGGAATTTCTCTTCGTTGATGAGCTTACCATCAAGAGCACATAGTCTACAGGAGCAAGAACATAATATAAAGGTTACAAAGTTTACAGTAAGCCGTACGGATAAGAAAAAAATCTTTATTGATTGGTCTGCAGGGGATTCTATTTCAACAAATTATTCTGAAATACAGAAAAGTACAAATAACGTAAATTTTAAAACAAATGCAATGGTATTATGCCCAGATACAAAGCGCTCTGATTATCACCACTATGGTTGCTTTGATAAATTTGTGCAGAAAATTGCCAGGCACTCTTACTATACGTTTAAACATATAGATAATGCTGGCTTAGAATAAATGAGTTAAGCAAAGACGATGAATAAATTATAAATATTATTTAATAAAGCTGCTCATTACTTATTATGATGATCATGCTAACCTGGTTTTCTTTGGGGGTTACAGAACCATTGTGGTTCTGACCAGATGCCGCATTTCTATGCGGCATTTTATTATTTTTAGATATCTATAAATCAATCAAATAAGTGTACCACGTGTTTTATAAGATTTTACTCATTTGACGCAACTAATAAAATTTAAAGCTGAGTATCTGATAAGTATTTGTAGGTGATAAATAAAATAATCTTTTTGATAACCTGATAGCATAGGCGCATATAGTATTTAATTGCTCAGGTACAGGCTGTTTAAAAATATATCCATCCAAATAATTTAGATGTATGACTATCCTGGATTTACAAATGATTTATACTATGCATTTAGGATACCGGAAATTTTGGTGGAATATTTATAAACCTAAATTATGAAGAGTTGCTGCCAAACGTTCGTAAACTTAAAATTCGTTATTACTAACATCAATTAAAATTTTTTTATCCCGAATCGCAGAGCGATGCTTATTCAATCGGGAAGAGTTTATATTCTTTCCATTTATAATTATTACTTCATCTTCCCGCTCAACCTGCATTTTATTATACTCTGATCTTTTTTTCTTTTTGACCATGTAATAATAATTATAAGAAGAATTTTCAGGCGGACTGAACTGGTAATGTAAAGCAGGCGGGGGAACTGTTATTGATCTTTTTCTTTTGACGGGCGACTGCGGTGCATAAGAATAATTATCCTGAATTTCCCTAAAAAAAATTCTATCCTCAGCTACTTTATATATACCCATATTTTCGTAAATCAATGAATCTACGTCAATTAATTTCTTATTCCATGGCATAATATCTTTGGGAGAATGTTGTAACTGCCTTTGTAACTGCCTTTGTATATTTTTTTGTTTATGCTTTTCAATTTGATTTATTAAGACTTTTTTTTGTTTCTCTGACATGATCATTTCTAATCCGGAATTTTTAATATTCGCCTGGCTTTCATTTATATCTTCATTTATATTATCCCAATCAATATTTGATAACGAGTGATATCCTTTTTCTATATCATGTTTTAAATTATTAATATCTATACTAATTCTTAAATTCTGCAATAATTGAAAATCGATATCCCAAAATTGTTGCAAAAATAAATTATCGTTAAAAGCAAATGAAAGTGCATGATCAGGAAGACTTTTCACAATAAGTGGTTTGTTATTTTCAAACTTCATATTCCTGATGTCATGTATGGGTTCATTATCTGAAATAAATGCTGAATAAGTCTTTTTCTTCATTCGGCGGGTGAGGTTATCGTCATCAGTTTCAGAATAAGCCTCAGAAATATTTTCCGGAACAATAAGCTTCTTTTTTATAACATCAGGCTTAGCATGTAAAAGAGTATTTTGTTTTTGATTGTCAGTTTTCAAATGAATGTTCTCTGTATTATTCAACATCCATGATTTGGTATCTGTTAATTTTTTTTCAGATATTTTAGTATAAAAATGTGATTGTTTACCTGGCGATAACCACGCTACAGAGCAAATTATCCCGGTGATTGTTATTAGTGCCAATAACTTTTGTCCGTAATTAAAACTATGTGTAATGTTCTTTACTTCCATTATTCTTTTTATCCGGGATAAGAGTTGTTTTTTTCCCGAAGTAGAAGTTAAAACTAAATGCATGTTTTGATTGCGGGATTGTTCTAATGACAGGAGGGCCGATGCATAAGAATGCCGGTCATATTGGTATTGCAGCACAAAATCATCGCAGCAATTTTCTCTTTCTTTTTTAATGATCTTAATGAGTAAAACAATAAAAGGATTAAAGAAAAGAATTGTTTCAATTAAAGAAATAAACAGATTAATTAAGTAATCATTTCTTTTGATATGTGATAGTTCATGCAATATAATAGCCTCTAACTGATCAGTTGATAACTGATTTAATGAGGCAACAGGTATTAAAATTACTGGCTTTAAAAAACCAATGGTGGCGGGCACATCAACATACCGGGAAAACCATATTTTTATTTGCTTATTGATACCTATATGGTTGGCAGCCTTTTCAGCAAATAACCTCCATTCAGCAGGTGGCTTTTTCAAACCATTAGTTCTGATAAAATTGGTATTACGATATGAATTGATTAATTTAACTGAAAAGATTAATAATAGAAGCAGGTATGCAATTGATAAATAAGGTAATGAAAGAACTGCGAAAGAAATTAAGCTTTTTATGCTTACTCCGCCTGTAACATAATTAAATTGTGTGAAAAATGAAAGACCGTTTTCTGTAACCTGGTGAGCGTTTTTTTGTAAGTAAATAAATTTAGTAAAAAAAGTTATAACAAACCACAGAAAAGCACTGAACAAAAATAAAGTGCCTGAAATGTTTTTAAATTTTGCGGTGGCATTAGTATAAAATGAAATAACAAAATGATATAAAATCCAAAGCAGACCGCCTTGCCATATACTATTAGCAATTGCCCATCCCAGGGATTGTAAAAAAGTGGACTCCTGAAAAGCGTCTAAATTCATCTATAACTTTTTAAGGTTATCCAGGTATTTTTGAATTTCTTCTAATTCTTCTTTTGAAGATTTTTGATTGCCCAAAGCCTGTAAAACTAATTGTGTTGAAGAACCGGCAAATAATGTGTTGATTATTTTATCTAAAAATTGTTTTTGTGTTTTTTGTTTACTTATGGAAGGTTCATAAATATGTGTTTTGTTCCGGTCGTCTCTTTTTACCAGGCCTTTTTCAAACATTATTTGCATCAGTTTTAATGTAGTGGTATAGCCTGATTCTTTTGTTTTAGAAAGCTCCGCATGTACATCACGTACGGTAGCAGTTTCTTTGTTCCAAAGAATTTTCAGTATCTCCAGTTCACTTTCGGTAGGTTTTAAGTTTTTTATTATGGTCATAGTTACGATTTTGTTCGTATAACTAAATTACGATTTACTTCGTAACAGAAAAAAATTTTTTTAAAGCACTTTGTTGGGCTAATTGTATAAAAAAACCCGGCAATTATTTACCGGGTTCTTTACCTGTTAAATTAGAAAACTATCTCTTTGTATCCTTCAACCCGTAAGTGAAATTTCCTTTACCCTTAAATATATCTTTATATTTATTATTGAGATCGCTGCCTTGTTTAATTCCATTAATGTATAAACGATCATCTTTAACACTAACACTATTGTCGGAAGAATTTATTACATTATTTTTTTTCAACTCATTTACCAAGGTTGTTATTTCCGGCCTGTCAGTAGGTTGTTCGTTATCGTAATTGATTGCCCGTGTTGTATTTTCCCTATTCTCATTTATAAATCCGGCGTCCATGAGCCTCAATGATTCCATTTTATCTTTTCTGTTGTTCTGAATTTTATCATAATGTATTTTAGCAAGGGTAGGGGCAATCACCAATGAAACAATACTCATTAGTTTTATTAAAATATTCATTGAAGGTCCTGATGTATCTTTAAATGGATCGCCAACTGTATCACCGGTAACTGATGCTTTATGTGGTTCAGAACCTTTATAATAAGTTTCTCCGTTTATCACGGCACCTTTCTCAAAAGATTTTTTAGCATTATCCCATGCACCACCCGCATTGTTTTGAAACATTCCCATCAATACACCACATACTGTTGCTCCGGCTAAAAATCCACCAAGCACTTCCGGACCAAAAATAAAACCGATAATTAAAGGAGAACCCAAAGCAATTGCACCAGGCAACATCATTTTTTTTATTGAGGCATCTGTAGATATCGCTACGCATTTATCATACTCAGGTTTTCCCGTTCCTTCCATAATTCCCGGAATAGTTCTAAACTGTCTGCGGACTTCTTCAACCATTGCCATGGCTGCTTCGCCTACAGCCCGGATAGCAAGTGAGGAAAAAATAAATGGTATCATACCACCAACAAATAAGCCCGCTAATACATCTGCACGATAAATATCAATCCCATCAATTTTTGCAATGCCTACAAATGCAGCAAACAAAGCGAGTGCAGTTAACGCAGCAGATGCAATGGCAAAACCTTTACCGCTTGCAGCCGTAGTATTGCCAACAGCATCAAGTATATCGGTTTTTTCACGAACATCTTTCGGTAATTCACTCATCTCTGCTATTCCACCTGCATTATCTGCAATAGGACCAAATGCGTCAATGGCTAATTGCATAGCGGTAGTTGCCATCATTCCTGCAGCCGCAACTGCTACACCATATAAACCTGCACAATAATAAGAGCCATAAATACCCGCAGCTAAAACAAGAATAGGTAACAATGTACTTTCCATTCCAACAGCTAACCCACCAATAATATTTGTTGCATGGCCGGTTGACGATTGACGTATAATGCTCATAACCGGACGCTTTCCCATTGCTGTATAATATTCAGTAATAACACTCATCAATGTTCCCACAGCAAGCCCTACTATAATGGCGCCAAACACCCCCATTCTTGTAAAGGCATGATTTCGTAAAACCATATCAGTATCGGGTAATAACCAGTAAACTAAAAAGAAAGATGCAATTGCAGTTAATACTATTGAGCCCCAGTTACCCAAATTTAAAGCCTTCTGCACAGCAGTGGTATTGAGTGGGGCATTCTCTGAAATTTTTACAAACAATGTTGCAACAATAGAAAATATAATTCCAATTGACGCAATTAGCATTGGCAACAAAATTGGCGCCATCCCTCCAAAATTATCTGATGAAAAGGTTTCTCTGCCTAAAACCATTGTTGCCAGAACTGTTGCTACATAACTACCAAAAAGATCGGCGCCCATACCTGCGACATCACCTACGTTGTCACCTACATTGTCCGCTATAGTAGCTGGGTTACGGGGATCATCTTCCGGGATACCTGCTTCCACTTTGCCCACCAGGTCAGCGCCAACATCAGCAGCTTTTGTATATATACCTCCACCCACTCTTGCAAACAAAGCAATGCTTTCTGCTCCTAAACTAAAACCGGTTAATATTTCAATGGTACGCTCCATTTCAACACTATCAACACCGGAATCCGGAGCAAAAATCGATTTTAAAATAATAAATAAACCGCCCAAACCTAACACTGCTAATCCTGCAACTCCCAATCCCATAACACTGCCTCCTGTAAAAGACACCTGTAAGGCTTTAGCTAAGCTTGTACGAGCAGCCTGGGCTGTTCTTACATTTGCTTTAGTTGCAACCCTCATACCTATATAACCCGCAAGGGCACTAAAAAAAGCACCCACAATAAATGCTAATGCAATGCTCCAGTGGCTATTTTCATTGCTTATACCCATAACGCCAAGCAACAAAGCGCCAATGATAACAAAATAAGTAAGAATCTTCCATTCAGCTTTTAAAAATGCCATAGCACCTTCTGCTATATAATTGCTGATCTCTTGCATACGCTCATTTCCGGCATCCTGTTTAGATACCCATGCAGATTTTACAAACGTATATAACAAACCTGCAATACCCATTGCCGGAATTACGTAAAACAAATTATCCATACTTAGCTTAATTAAAAATTTGGTCGGCAAAAATAGGGTAAAAACACCTAAAATTCTTGAATTGTTTCCGATGCTCTACGATAGAACACTGATGACACGGATTGAACGGATTGTAACTGATTATTAAAAATGAATCAGTGTATATCTATGTTATCAGATTGAAAAGATTTTAACTGATCAAATAAATTGAATCAGTGTATATCTTACGAAATCTTTTTGTTCTAACACTTCCTGTTTATTGATTTTGTATGTTCGCCTTTTTAGCTCAGTTGGTAGAGCATTTCATTCGTAATGAAAGGGTCGCCGGTTCGAATCCGGCAAAAGGCTCTTAGTCAATTATGCGCAGTGTTAGTTAAATGCCGTTAATTCAATGTAATGTTAGGGAGATTTGCCACTAAGCCCTTACTGATCAATGTTAACCGGGATCGCTGGTTTCTTCCACATGAACAAAATAAAGAAAATAATTAAGCTGCTCCATTTAAGCTGCTCCATTATTGCTCTCTTATTGCTCTCTGCTTAAGTCAATCAATAATTTTATTCCACTAAAAAAATAACCGTCTTTTACTTTTGGATTGCCCCTTTTAACTTCCTTATTTGTTGGTAAAGGAACAAGTTCTCTTCTATATGCTAATTCAACAGTTTTAGGACCTCTCTTTAAGAGCAGCGTTTGAGGATCTGCATAAGTCGTACTTACATCATCAAGATAGTCTGTGGTTAGAAAGCGATATCCCATTTCATAGACAATATCCCATTTTTGATTAAGTTGCATTTTCCAGCCGCCCCCAATTGGCAAACAAAACTGTGTCAACTTATATACTCTTCGATTGGGATATTCTGATAATCCCTGGCCCTCTGTACCTAAAGGCTGCAGATAAGTTTTATTATTTTCGTTATCATTGGTATAAGGGTTGAAATGAAATACACCGATACCAGTAAAAACATAAGGATAGTTGTAATAAAATTCAGGATCAAACAGGTTGAACTCCACACATAAACTTCCTTCTATTACATTACTTTTGAAATTCAGGTTACGGCGTTGTAAAGATCTATCTTTGTTATTTTTGTCATCAGCCGATAATTTTCCAAATCCTATCCCGCCACGTAATATAATTAAATTGTCAAACTCATATTTCAGGTTTACATTAACGGCAGGCCCTATGCTTTTAAAGGTTACAGCATGTTGAGTTAAATCTCCACGATAACCTGTTACCCCAACCATTACTTCTGCCTGCCATCTCTGCCCGGGGCAGTAATAAGATATCAAAAGCAGAACCACAAAATAGTATTTCGAGAACATGATATGTCTTTTTGTTGTATTAACGGCTTAAATGCTAAAGAGATTATATTGTAAGCAATTTAAATAAAAACAAAGGTTTATAACCAGGTAATTTTTTTATTACATTAATAACGCGGTATGCGTTGCACAATATATATTATCATCATTAATGCTACAGTTAAATAAGCTACAGTTAATTCAAATCAATTACACCCGCAGATTTTTAAATTGTGTCCCGGCAATTTGGCAAAACTGCGCAAACATTATATCTGCCTCCTATACCCAATCGTAATCAAGAAAAGAAATGTTTGAGCAGATGAATAAACGAATGACAGATCTAGGAAATGTTTTTATACCGGAGATTTAAATCTATCTCTCTTATCCCGCCCTTCTCCGCCAGTTCACCCTTCTCCGCCTGCGGAGAAGGGTGGGGATGAGGGAAAAAGCTATCGCTGTAAAATGTTCCGGCATTTCACAAAGTCAGTTACCCTTTTTTCTTTTCAATACTTTTCCTTTTTTTTGATTAAAATTGCGCAAAAGCTGATAGCAACCAGCTTCATAAAATTTCACTATAAACTAAATTTTATAACTATGGCACTTTGGATTATTCTTGGCATAATCGCCTTACTTATCATTTGGGCTATTGCCATGTACAATGGCCTGGTAAAGGCGAAAATAAAAATTGATAATAGCTGGAGCGATATCAGCGTATTTCTGAAGAAACGTTATGATCTCATTCCTAATTTGGTGAATACCGTAAAAGGGTATGCTGCTCATGAAAGTCAAACGCTGGAAAAAGTTGTACAAGCCCGTAATGCAGCAGCAGCAGTACCTTCTGGCGATGTGCAGGGAATGGCGCAAGCCAACCAGGTATTAGGCGGTGCTTTAAGAGGTTTATTAGCTGTTGCCGAAAATTATCCCGATCTTAAAGCTAATCAAAACTTTTTAGAACTACAGGAAGCTTTGCAAAATATTGAAACCGATCTGGGTAATGCACGTCGCTACTATAATGCTACGGTAAGAGATTATAATACTTCAATTCAACAATTTCCCGGAGTAATTATAGCCAACATGGCAGGGTTTAAAGCCCGTGAATTTTTCGAATTGGAAAATCAGGAGGAAGCAAGAAATGTAGAAGTAAAGTTTTAATTAATATTACGGTGAAAAAATTTTTTGCAAATCTATTCCTTGCATTTGTAATAATAAGTAGTACCACTGCCCAGGAATATTTTACAATCAGCCAATACAATGTTGAGGTTAACATAAATAAAGATGCTTCTCTGAATATTACCGAAACAATCAATGTTCATTTTACTGAGCAGCGCCATGGTATTATTCGTTTAATTCCATTTAAATATAAGTTGCAGCCGTTGCCTGAAGGAACGGAAAAAGCGGAGAGGCAAATGGAATCAGGCGGGTATGCCCGTACAATTGTAGAAGATATTAAAGTAAAAAGGGTAACTGACTTTGTGAAATGCCGGAACATTTTACAGCGATAGCTTTTTCCCTCATCCCCACCCTTCTCCGCAGGCGGAGAAGGGTGAACTGGCGGAGAAGGGCGGGATAAGAGAGATAGA